>OLNR01000026.1_pt1 | contig 147262 bp, 140 predicted proteins | sample 1672231 | NCBI WGS metagenome assembly OLNR01 (sample SAMEA3136662, study PRJEB25190) | human gut metagenome
CATCCAAACCTTGCTCCGAGGCCACAAATATGCTTTATTTATTTTCCAGTGGGCTGACTTTGACAGTGGACAAAATTACTATTTATCTATAAATGAGTAAATTTAAAATATTGCACAACTATGTCCGCATTATAAAGACATACATTGCTTGATTAGTCTGAATGTGTTTGGACTATAAACAAGAAGCACTTATTTTGTGCATTTTTTCTGTATTTGCTCATTCATAGTATTTATAATAAAAATATGAAATCTAAAATAAATATTGCATATTTTGGAAATATGTGATATAAAGGAATTAATTACAAAATTTTACATTATTATAGCAGGTTGAAGGAGCAGAGACAATGGTAGCAGAAGTTTTTAGCGCAATGATACAGGGAATCGAAGGACAGATTGTAAAGATACAGGTAGATATTAGTAATGGGCTTCCAAATTTTAATATGATTGGATACTTGTCTAATGAAGTGAAGGAGTCAAAAGAGCGGGTACGTACTGCTTTGAATAATATCGGTGTTTTGTTGCCGCCGAAGAGGATTTCTGTGAATTTTGCTCCGGCAGATTTTCGAAAATGTGGGACTTCTTTTGATATTGGGGTTGCGGCAGCGATTTTGCTTGCAATGGATTTTGTCCCGGAAACTTATATAAAAGATACACTTTTTGTTGGTGAGCTATCGTTAAATGGGCAGATTTGTCCGATTTCTGGTGTTTTACCGATTGTCGTTGCTGCATCTAAAAGAGGAATAAAGAGATGTATTGTGGCACAGGAGAACGTGGCAGAGGCTGCTTTTGTAGAGCAGATGGAGGTAGTTGGATGTAGGAATTTAGAAGAACTTTTTTTCTATCTAAAACATGGGTATATTATAAATGATGACTCAGGAGAAATATTAGAGAATTCAGGGAATATATCAGAAGATTCAGGAAAGGAATGTACGATACAAGATGTCAAAAAATCACAGGAGATATCGGAAAGTACACGAAGTTTAAATTTACTTGTAAAAGATATTTTAGAAAATGCAGACGAAGACAAAATATCTGTTACGGATTTTTCTGAAGTAAAAGGACAGGTTATGGCTAAAAGAGCAATGGAGATTGCGGCGGCAGGATATCATAATTTAATGTTGGGTGGTCCGCCGGGAGTGGGAAAGTCTATGTTAGCATCCTGTATTTCTGGAATTATGCCACAGATGACAACAGAAGAGATGATAGATACTACGATTATATACAGTGCAAAAGGCTTGTTAAAAGACAGTTTTTCATTGATTACGAAACGACCCTTCCGTAATCCCTCTCTTGCGGTTACACAGGCAGGAATGTTTGGAGGAGGAATGACTCCGCAGCCGGGAGAGATTTCTCTTGCACATCATGGAATTCTTTTTTTAGATGAGTTTCCAGAATATAAAAGAGAAATTATAGAAATGCTTCGAGTTCCTTTGGAAAAACATGAGATTTCTATTGTAAGAAAGGAACAAACCCTGACATTTCCGGCAGACTTTTTGCTGTCTGTTTGTGCGAATGTAGCAGCAATGATTATAATATAAATATAACGAACGAGTATTCAGTATTGAGAGAAGAAAAAGCCTGATTATAAGGGCTTTTGGAGATTCGCCTCGCTTAAATAGTAAAGTAAAGATTGAACTATTCTATTTGAGTACAAATAATTTTGTTTAGTATGAATAATAAAAAGCTAATTATGAAACCATATAACGATTAAGTATAATAATCGTTAAAATGTTTTATATCGTTAAATTGTATATTTATACCGATACAAAAAAATAGCCACACCTTACAGTGTAGCTATTTGCGTGTAATATTAATTCTCAGCTGGTATTATTATTCTGGCAGAGTTTATTATATATTTTCATCAATATGAATATCTTTTTTTAAGAGCTTATCCGGAACAACCGTTTTCTTTTTTCCTGCCACAATTTCATTCATTTCTGTTAAACGATTTTCTTTTAAATCAATATCAATGGCATCCCCTTCATTCATTGTTTTTTCAATTTCATCCAGATAATCTCGAAGCTCCCTAATATCTTCTTTAATATAATCAGGATAATCAACTGGAAATCCATTCATATGCATTAAAATTGTATTAATACATGGGTCAGCCATTTTGTATCCTGTACTTGCTTGCACAATATTACTTTCATATGTTGTTCCTGTTTTATCGTCATTTTTAATAGCAACAGTAACAAACATTGGAAGACCTGCAAAAGTACAAGCGACTTTTAAATCAGATATTATAGGAGCAATTTCTTTTTTATAAACTTCCGTTTTGTCATATTTTGTAATTTTTCTTTTCATAAAATTATAATTCTCCTTCTGCTTTAACATTGGATTAGCAGCATTATTTTATGCTACATTCTTGCCTTTATAACAGCAGAGAATAGCAATCCCCCATTCGAAGATAACACTGTAACATCTGTATCAATACGTTATGGTCTTTTGTTAGATTAACCGGCTGGAAGACCGGACGATCTTTATATAACAGCTGTATGGTTATGGTATATGCATAATTATATTCTCTCATTTGAGATATCCTTCCTTTTGTTTCAATCCCTAGCTGGCATCCTTTATACAGAGGCTGAATGCCGTTGTTTCCTCCGGAAATGTTTCACTTCATGTCAGTGGGGATACCGTTTTTCCGCCTTCCACTGACGTTACATGAATTCCACAATTTATCCCACGGCTTAAAAAGTTGGACAGGCTTTATGAAAAAGATTTTCTGTTAAAATCCTCCACCCATTAATTTACTAACAGCTCCAAACATATCAAATCCACTATCATCCAATTCTTCATCCGCTTCTTTTGATAGCGTTTCTGAGATAGTATTTTCAGGAATAGACTCTATTGTTTCTTTGTTAAATGGCTCGGTAGCATCCTTTTTTTCCTCTTTTATAGATACAGAAGACGTATCGGAAGGAACAACACCTTTCACGGATACAGAAGAACTTTCTGAAGGATACGTTTTTGAAGTTTTATCTAAAGAAACATCTTCTGCATGTGTAGTGTTGTTCAAATTATTTCCAGTAGCAATTACTTTTTTTTGTTTGGTCTTTTTTGATGAAAGAGTAGTCTTTGAGGCTTTAGATGTTGTATTCCTTTTTCTTCTTGATAAAGAGGAAAACATAACTTCATTAAAGTATGGCTCCATATAGACTCCATCAAGGAAAGAACGAAACAACACTTTTAGACCATTACTTCGCGAACCATATCGAAAGCCAAGAAGATATTTTATAGCCTTTTCTTCCATTTTATTTGCTGGATTCAGATAAAAATGAGCAAAACTATCTGAAAGATTTAGATGGTAAGGAACAGAAGAAGGAAGAGGGATATGAAATCCCTCTTGTGCTACATTATGATATTCGCCTGTAGCTTTTCCAAAAAGATTCTCGTACTTCTCTTGAAAGTCTTTATTATTGATAATGTTATGGTCTGAAAGATAAAGAACCATTAACTTCATCCATTTTGTAAATTCAAAGTCAGGATGCATATAAAGAGCAACAAGGTCTAAATCGTGCTGCCAGTATAATCCTATCTTTACCATCATATGCTATCCCCTCCCTTACCTCTTATGCTGTCTTGCTACGGCCAAGCATATTGGATAGATAGTAGTAATAACCGTTTACATTGGAATAAACAGTGGACACAGATACGTTGTTGATATTAGCCGGGATGACCCTGAGATCTTCTACATCTTTAAACGCATTGATGAAAACATCTTTCCATGCTTCAAAGGTACCACCGGTAGCAATAATGTAATCATAATCTACAAAATAATTGTAGATAGAGCTCAGTCTTTCAATAACTTCTTTACACACTTCAACACAGTTCTTTTCAAGAATGTCTTTGAATGAATATTTTCTTGTTTTTAAAGGACGGCGGCTAACAATCACTTTCACTTCTCCAGATTCTAAACAGTTCTGGAGTTCAGGAACTTCAATAGAAAGACCAAATTCTTTTTCGATATCTCTGCATGTACGAGCAAAAACTTCATGCATTCCATATTCTGGAAAAGTCTCTCCTTTACCAATAACCTGACCTCGTTTTACGATATATGTATCTAATGTACCATATCCTGGATCAAATACGATGACATTTCCACTCCAATACTGGATTGCTGTCTTTAACTGTCTTCCGTTAGCATTTGTTGATGCAGAAACTAAAGAACCTAATGGCTGTGGCATAACCTGAATATCGTTTTCTTTTAATTCGATAGAATACTTTATCCAATTTCCGGCTCCAACTTTTACTTCAAAATCATGCTTACCACAAAGTGCTTCTCTTAAATCTACTGCATCGTTAATATATTTTGGAGGCAGTCCTGCTTCAATCATAATGTGTTTATCTTCACAGGAACCATATTTATTTGGCATGAGCCCTAAAGCAATACCTGTGCGTGTAGTTACACGAAAGATATCAGTAAAAAAGCGGTGTCTTCCGGTTAATTCCTGCTCACTGTCTACAATTTCTTTTGCATTAACTTCGTCGTAAGCTAGTTTGCCAACGACCCATTCTCCGGTTTCATCACGATAACGGATATCTGAATCCTCAGCTTCTCTTAAGAAAGCACGTCCTTCCGGAACCTTCTTTGCGTAATATGGGAATGCAAATCTTTTATTTGGCGACTTCCCTTTTACCGAAGAATATCCGGTATCTAATCCGAGTACCCAGTATCCTTCCGGACAAGTTGACTGTTCTTCAATAATCTCTGTTCTTGTTTTAAAATCATTTGTGTTCATAAAAAACCTCCTTGGGGGTACGCCCCGTTTTATTAGTCAGATTACTTGGTCACTAATAGTATGACAGAATTGAAAACGAATCAATTTTTCTGTAGAAGTTTTTTTTATTATAGATTGTGAACTTGCATACTACTTATGTAAATACAGTTTTAATGATGAGAGGAGAATAAGAATTATGGATAATAGTACAATTACAACTATCTCTATCAGAAATTTTAAAGGGATCGAAGATCTGCAGTTAAATGCAAAAAAATTAAATGCTATCATAGGAAAATGTGGCAGCGGAAAATCATCCTTACTTGATGCAATCCGCTTTGCTCTTACAGGTAAAGCTGGAAAAGAAGTCATCCGAAAAGGATGCCGGGAAGCTAGTGTTGTTTTACGTTTTTCTGATAACTCTACAATCGAACGCATAAGGAGAACTTCGGAAAATATCTCTAAATGTAATGGGAAGAGTTCCACTAAAAGGAGTCTTGATGAATTTCTGGCAGCAAGAAATATGAATCCTTGTTGGATTGAAAGTCTATGTTCTGTAGATTGGTTTGCTGGATTATCTTCGAAAGATTTAAATAATTTTTTTATGACAATTCTTCCGTTAAGAGCGAAAGCTGAAACTGTTGTGGAACTTGTTGCCCAACTAGATAAAGATCTTACTGAAAAAAAAGAAAAATATCTAATGGAAGAGATTCTTAAAAAACAGGAAATTTTCAGTTTTAATGATTTAGCAAATGGGTATAATACTGCATATACAGTCAGACAGGAATTGAAAAGAAAGTATAACGAGATGCTACCTAGATGTACTTTTAATGAAACGGTTCCAGCTAAAACAAGAGAAGATATCGAAAAAGAACTTAACAACATTTCACAAGTAGAAGCTGCTGAAAAAGAGTATTCGAAACGTTTAAAGGAATATGCATCTTCAAAAAAACAACATGATCTAGCAATAAAACGACTTGATGAGATGAAAAAAGAATTAGATACTTATTCTTCATGTAAAAAACCTAAAGAAGAAACAAAAGCTCAGGCAGAAGCGGATAGAAAATTATTTCAAGTTCATATTAAAAGGACAAATGAATATATCGGCACAATAAATTCTACTTTAGATTTGTTAAAAAGAACCTTGGACAATCTGGATAAACCTATATGCCCTATTTCAGAAAAATTAATATGTACTACTGACAAATCTCAGTTGAAAGAAGAACTGCTATCATTGATTCAGAAAAATGAAAATGCATTAGCTTCAAACAAAGAGTTTTTAGCGAAATGCGAAGATCAGGTACGCAAAAGGGATGATATTATTTCAAATTACCAAAAAGAAGTATATCGCTATGAGCAAAAAACAACTTTAGAAAATAACATTTCGAAATTTATTGTCCCAGAAATCCTTCCAGAACCTCAGAAGGTTGAAAAAGCACATCTTGAAGCTAAGAAAAAAGAGCTTTTAGACCTGCTGAGTATTCTTTCAAGATATGAAAAAGTACAACAAAATAAAAAAGAATTAGCAAAGATAAAAGACAAGTATGATTTGGCACAGTTTGCAGTCAAAGTATTGGATTCAAAAATAGGAATTCCTGCACTTATTCTTCAAAGAACTTTACGATTTTTTGAAAAGAAGTGTAATGAAAAAGCTTCTTTACTTAGAGAAGGCTTTCAAATTCATTTTTTATCTGACAATGGTATAACTATTCAGGTTTCTCCAGGAAAAGGAAAGCCTTTTGTGGATATGAAAGAGGTATCTACAGGGGAATTTGTATGTGTTGCGTATATTCTCATGACGATGATAGGTGAAGCTACAAAGTGCCATCTATTCCTTATAGATAATTTAGATCGGCTAGACACAGAATATCTAAACGCATTATTAAGCCTTTTGGAGGAAGATAAAAAAATAGAACAGGTCTTTCTCGGGGGAGTAGATCATGCAGATGTTGAACGAACATTAAATGATAAGTCGTTTCAGATTATCCATATGTAACTATTAGGCCGGCTCGATAAGAGTCGGCTTATTTTTTTCTGATTCTTTCATACTAATATTAAGAATGTTTGATCCAGTACAATAACATAGAAAATCACCTCAGTAGATGTTAAAAAGATCAGCATTTGTCAATTTCGTTACTCTTAAATAGAATATAAGTTAAGTAACGAAATAAACTGCAAAAGATAACGGCAGCAATGGGAAGATGTCGTATCCCTGCTGATACAAAATTAAGGAACGCCGGAATCAAACCGGCATATTAGTTTCCGTTAAAATATCGGCTATAAATCAAAAATTTAAATTGTATAGTAAAAGGAGGATTTTGTATGGCATTCAGATCACGGAATGATTTACGCGTTCGTGGAACAATCGTGTTTATTCGCTCTGGAGAGACTGGAGCAGGAGTTCCATTTGTGAATATACGTATTGTCACTGATAGCGGACCAAGAAAAGATTATCCAATGTTCAGATTTTATGGAGAATCAGCAGCAATCGCTGCAAAATTTGAAAGAGGAAACAGAGTACTTGTTACAGGACATGCTTCTTTAAGAAGAAAGCTGGATGAAAACAGGCAGCCAACAAACGGTTATCAGCAGCTTCTGATCGGAGACTCTATTGAAATGTCTAAGAGAGAGTTAAGTCGTTACCTTAATCTTACATCAGATCATATGTCTGAATATGATGGTGGGCATATGAGAGATGAAAATGGAGCATTTGTAACAGGCGAGGTTGTACATACTTATGAGATTAATGATGAAACAGCGATTGTTACTGTGTTATGTGAACGAAGCAAAAACAGAGACAGAGTAAATATATCATGTTTTAAGAGGCAGGCAGAACTTGCTAAAACTTTAAAGCCTGGAGATGTCATTGCAGCTGCAGGACTTATCCAGACCAAAAATATGAGAGAACAGAGAAAAATTGTACAGTCTCTTGTTGCAAGAGATATGGCTCTTGATCCGAATCCCGTAAAAAAAGAAAATAATGGTCGAAAAACAGAAGAAAAAGCTGACTAAGACTGAAAAATGACTATTTAACCCGTTAGATATACTAACGGGTTTTGTTTTTTTTCTCATCAGTCATTCTAATAATGACAAAGTATTTAGAGATGAAAGGAGAAAAAGATATGAGCAATTTGTGTCAATGGTCTTTTGAGGGCTATTTTGCAAATTATATCTTCCATAACGAAAAAACAGGAGAGGGTATATTTAAAATTTGTACATCACATTCTTTTCTCATGGGAGATGCAGTTGCTGACAGGATTGTTGTAAAGAGAGATGCGCGGACAAAAAAAGATATTACCTGGAGGTATATCATCTGTGATGCAACGAAATGTCCTACTCCTTTTTTTTCGAAAGGAACACCACTTATTATTTATGGCGGTTTTACAAGAGAAAAAGAACGCTGGATATTTAAATTGAATGACGTAAGAATGGAAAGTCATGATGAAATGACATTGTCAAATTATTTTAATTCAGGAAATTTTCCTGAATTAAGTTATCAACAATCTATGGCTTTAATAACATATTTAAGGGATACTAAACAGCTAAACATCATCCAATTTGCAGAACAGGAGAACGCCGCAGCAATCTTGAAGGAGGTATGTGGGGTAAACAAAGAAACAGCAAAAAATATAATTGCAGTGATAATGAAAACAAAAATGGAAGAAAAAGTCTTTCGTATTTTATCGAAAGCAAATATTTCATTTCCATATGCAGCTAAGTGTGTAAAATACTATGGAAACGAAGCTTTTAAACAGCTAATAAATGATCCTTATAAGACAGGCTATCGAATCGGTCTGCATTTGGATGAATGTGACAAGATCATGAGACATTTAGGAAAATATGCTCCACTTGATGCTTCGCGCCTAAAATTCGCCGCGTTTGAAACAACTCGGAGAATAGAAAATAATGGACATACATGGACTTCTCTTAATGACTTTGCAAAGGCTGTAAACCGAACAATTATACGTACAGGAGATGACAGTAATAATATAGAACTTACTTCTGTATTATCAGTATTCTATCAGACAAGAGAATTATTTTGTAAAAGTAATAAGAAAAACAGTATTGTATATAATCGAAAAATTTATGATGCTGAAAATAATGCTGTAGAAAATATTATCCGGCTGACATCTAACAGAGAAAAAATTCCTTTTGATGCAAGATTGATAAGAAAGTCTGAAAAGGCTTGTGGAATGTCCTACGGAAAACAACAGAGAGAGGCTTTCCCTAAGATATTAGAATCAAAAGGGATAAAAATATTAACAGGAGGTCCAGGTACAGGTAAAACAACTACAATTAAAGGAATTATTTTAGCCTATCAGGAAATGCATCCAAAAGATGTTGTAAAGCTCTGCGCACCTACAGGCCGGGCAGCTCAAAGAATGGCTGAATCTACAGAAATGCCAGCTTGCACTGTACATAGACTATTGAATTATACCCCCTATGGGGAAGATGCAAACTTCAAGGATGCTTCCGATCCGATTGATGCAGATTTGATTGTCGTAGACGAAGTGTCAATGCTGGATATTTCATTATTTTCCATGCTCATTGATGCTATAAAAACTGGAGCAACACTTGTTCTTGTAGGAGACATTCATCAGTTAGAATCTGTCGGTCCGGGTGCTGTTCTTCATGATTTATTAGATATTAACGACAAGTTTATTCCTAAATGCATGTTGACAGATGTATTTAGACAAAAAGGCGGTTCTCCAATTATTGATAACTCTAAAAGGATTAATGAGGGAAGAACTTCTCTTGTAACAGGAAAAGATTTTCAGATCATACAAACAAAAACTGAAACAGAAAGCATGGAGAAAGTAAAGGGAATTATGAAAAAATACTATGATCCCAAAGATCCATTTAAAATTCAAATACTGTGCCCAAGCAGGGAAGGAATCTCGGGTGTGGTAAACCAAAATACTATTTTACAAGAGTGTTTGAATACATCCAAAGACAAAATCTTTTATGGAAAAGGATGCTATAAAGTTAATGATAAGATCATCATGACCAAAAATAATTACGAGGCGGATTATTATAATGGAGATATTGGAATTATAAGATCTATTGATAAGAACAAACAGTTACATGTTGAAATACGCGAGAAAGAATATGTTCTTACAAGAGATATGATGGAAGATATCCGCCTTGCATATGGAATGACAATACATAAGTCGCAGGGAAGTGAATTTCCAATTGTCATTGTTGTTATGCCTATGAAGCCCAAAATCATGTTGGTGAGGAACCTCTTGTATACTGCCATCACAAGAGCAAAAAAACAATGCATCATCATTAATGAAGGTACAGCCTTAGAAACAGCTATTAAGACGATACAGGCAGGAAATCGAAGGACAAGATTGAAAACACTACTTGAGCAAAGAGGAATGTGTTAACAAACAGATAATGACTATGATGCAGATGCTCATTAAAAAAATAAGACAGTTACAACAACAGTAACTGCCTTATTTTTAGTTCAATTTTCCTATATTTTTTATTGGCAAGAGCCGAAACGACGTTTTTCCGATTATTCTATTCTTTTTTATAACTCCAACTTCTGGAAATCTGGAGTCATCACTATCATTCCGATTATCTCCTAATACAAAATATTCATTCTTTCCTAATACCATTAAATTTGCAGCTGTTCCGGCATCTTCAATCGGCTCTTTTCCATATATATCTGTTTGAAGCCTTTTTCCATTAATGTAAACTTTTTGATTTTTTATTTGAATGGTATCTCCAGGAAGCCCTATTATTCTTTTTATAATATATTCGCCCCCATTAAGATCCGTATCAATCACAACAATATCGAATCTTTTTGGATTTTGAAAATGATAGGTTAGTTTATTAAGCCACAAACTGTCATTATTAAATAAAGTCGGATTCATCGAATTTCCATTTACGTCTACACGCTGAGAAACAAAAGTCGTAGAAAAAATACAGAGTGCTCCTATAATGCAAACAAATATTATTGCATATATAACATTTTTAATCAATTTCTTTATCATTGGTATCCTCCATTTCTGTTTTTGAAAATGCATTATCTTCTAATATATTTATTTTCCTTTTTTGTACCATACCTTTATATTCCCGTATCTGTCGAATATAACCTTGAATAACAAGCCTTTTTTTTACATGATTGATATAAGTACAGGTAGAAAGCGTAACAATTTGTCTGGCATCAGGAACTGTAATTCCACTATCATAATAAGAATATTGTTTTACTTTAGAGAGATATTCAATATAGCTCTTTTTATCAGGAAATTGATATGTATATGGATATGTTCCGTCTTCAACAACCATGACGTTAAATATTTTATAAACATAACATCCATCAGGACGGTAGATGGAAAAATCAGGATGCTTTTTGAGATAATCCTTTTCCATATATTTTTTATTACTGCCAAACATACTGCCATTATTCATTCTGTGACCATAAATAATCGTGTTTGGATCACTCCAATCTCTGGAATTATCTGCATTGACAAAAATACTGCCATTAATATTATAATCTCCATAAAGATCAGTATGCAAATATTCTTCATTAGAATCTCCATGAAGAATTGGATAGTCTGCACCTGAATCCATTTTGATCCACCCAACAACATCTTTATTCGTTTTCCATAATTTCTTCCAATCTACCACAAAATCTTGTTTTTTCTTTGAAACTTTCTTTTCTTTTGTATATTTCTCAAGAATATCATCATAAGTTTTTTCTGCTTGGCGGTATTTATCTGCTTGATTTAAGCTAAGACACAAACAAAGGCCAGCCAAGAGAATCAATGCAATGCCTAATATTTTTCTTCTCATAATTATTTTAGTCTCCTTTCTTAATGATGTTTCTTAAAGATAGTATGAAAGAATTCCAATATTGTCTATTTTTATGTATAAAATTTTTACAAAAAAGAAAAGGAGCTATAAAAGCTCCTTAAAATAACAATATCTATGATTGTCATAACGGAAGTTCTGTTCCCGGTTGTGTGCAATCCATTACGTCAAAACTCTCTTCCAGTGTTTGTTTTGGCATATTTTCTTTAATAGCAGTTTTTTCTTCAGGGAAAACAGTAGTATCTTGTTCTTGCACTGGTATTTCTCTTACTGCGTTTTCTTTTAAACGAGCTACTCCCTCCATTGAAATAATATTTAATCGTGTGGAATAAGCATATTTCCCTAATTTTGTTTCTTTTTTGAAACTAATATACCCATTTATGACCATGCAGCTTCCTTTTTTTAAAAATTTTCTCGCATACAGAATATCTTTCTCATCATAAGAAATACAATGAAAATAATCTACTATATCTCCATGGGCAAAAGGTCTTTTTACTGCCACATAAAGGTTTAAACATTCTCCACCTGTTCCGGTCTGTCTTATCTCCGGATCTTTTGCTAAATTTCCACTAATATTTGACACATTCATTTTTTTCCTCCCTAAATTTCCTCTTTAGATTGTCATGACTCATAGATTTTTCCTCCATGCATCATTGTTCTGTTACATACATATATAATGATTTTTTTAGAGATAAAATAAATTTGTACAGAAATAGTTTCTGATTTTACATTCTATCATACTACTATAAGAAGAAAAAAAGGAGGATTTTTATGAACAGGATAAACCAAACGATTAAAAAAAACCAGAAGAAGACAAAAAGTGATCAAAAAGAGATTCCCACTTTTGGAGTTGATGGGAATGTGATCATTCCAGGAAAAAAGGAGCGGCAAAAAAAGATTAAAAAAGTAATCATCATTGCTTCCGCGGTTGCTCTCTTTATTTACATTCCTCAGTTCTTTATGAAAGGAACTTCTTCCTCAGAAGAGAATAAATTAGCTGTCAGTCTTGATGTCTCTGCCGTAAAAAGGAGTACGGATGCAATGAAGGAAAATTCAGCAGCTGATTTTGATAGTGATGGAATTGATAATGGAGAGGAGCAGAATCAGAATACTAACTGTTGGTTCCTTGATAGTGATCAAGATGGACTAACGGATTACTGCGAGATTTATATTACAAAAACTAATCCAAACAAGGCGGATATCGGTTACCTTATAGATAAACAAAAAACCGAAGATGAAAAGAAAGGGAAAAAAGTAAGTTCTCCATATAAGATTGGAAATGTTATTTTATGGGCCGATAATTATACTTCAAAAGCATACGGAAGTGTCGTAGAGACAACTCGTGGATATCGGTTTAGTAAATTTTCTGGATATGCACAGTTCCCAAATTCTTCCGGGAAATATTATTACCGTTTGAAAGATGGAATAAGAACTCCTTTAGCATACCGGGCAGATGAAAATGTATATCGGATAGAGCCATATGACACTATCGAGGTGTATGATAAAAAATTGCCGCGTATTATAGATTTGAACATATTTGGAAAACATATTTATCTTAACAAGAATAAATTTTCTTCTATTTTGGCAACAGTTCTTCCTTCTAAAGGATTCATCTCTGCACAGGCAAAATGTAGAATGGACATCGAACCAGATACAAGAGAATCTACATCAACCGACATTATTAAGATTGAATATGATAAAGAGGATGCTTCCCGATATACAATGAACACAAATTCTTTATCTAACTTACAATATGTTCGTGAAACAATAAAAAAGGGAAGCTGCGTAGAAGTATCTCTATATAAACCAAGTAAAGGAGAATATATTGGAATCATCTATGGATATACCTACGAAGGAGATCTCTTAATTGCTGATGCAGACACGCTTGAACCAATTGGAACATTAAAGATAACAGAAACGGCAAAAAAAATTATGAATAATGATGGAGATTTGGTTTCTTATTCCTATTTCGATTTTAAAGGATTAGGATTTGATTCTAAAAAATTTGACCGCATCTGCTTTTTTGCAGCCACAAATGATAATATTCAAAACCGAATGCAAGAAACAGAAGAAACAACCAAATAAAATCTCTTCCTCTAATAGTTCTATAATTTTTATCTTTTGTCTCAAAATATCATTCTTTATAAGAGAAAAAGAATAAAGAAGAGAGGAGTTTTAAAATGCTGCTATTTAATGACGAGGACAAAAGAGAATTACTAGAGGAAGTTTCCATTTACAATGTATGTGATTTTTTAGGGATAGAATATCAAAATACAGGTTGTAGAAAATCAATTTTATGCCCGGACCATTTGAATCATAACGATCAACACTATGGCTCTTGTTTTATTTACGAAAATACAAATACGGCTCATTGCTTTGTTTGTAATAAATCTTTTGACACAATTGATTTACTTCGATTAAATGGATATGGGTATTATGACGCTCTATGCCAGTTAGCAAATCTATCTGGTTCTCTGTCAAGATTTGAGAAACAACCAGATAAAAAACAATTTTGGCTACCCAACCTAACAAAAGAAGAAAGAGAATTGATTGGATTATACCCAACAAAAAGAATCAAATTATATTATGCTATTCAAGAAAATAAGCCTGATGATAGAAAATACGATATCATCTTCGGAAAAGAAGGAGAAGATGACTCTTTTTTATTATACAAAACTCCTAAATATAATCCATGGTTCATGCTACAAGAAAAAAATCCGGAAGGTTATCTTTCTATGGTTCTGCATAAGTGCATGGAAACAATGGAGCGATATTGTATTTTTTATGAAGAAAACAAAAATGTATACTCTTCAAGTGAAAGGGGAGAATTTCGAAAAGAAATGAGAGATAAATTTAACCAAGCAAAAAATATAGGGCTTACTTTTCAAGAAGCATTAAGGACATATCATAGACAATTAGCAAAGGAATTTTAAGATGCCAATAGAATAATCTCTGAACAGCATTTTCAGAAAGAAGCAAGTGAAAAAATTGGAAAACCAAAAGAATAGCAACATAAGACAGAAGGATTCCTTCTGTCTTTTTTATGAACCAGAACTTTATTTTAATCCACAGCCGGTATCCTTTATACAGAGGCTGAATGCCGGTATTTCTTCCGGCAGGGATTAACTTCATGTCAGTGGGGGATACCGGTTGTCATTCGGGAAGAGAGTTATACATCAAGAGCAAGCCTGCTGGACTTAGATGTTATCCCCACTTATAAAAAAGGCGATGCCACAAACTACACTTTTTTCAGGAAAGAGAGTACGCCGTGGTCTGTATAAAACAAACAGGGGATTATCCTGTGTAACGAGAGATATACTGGTAAGAATCATCAGTCAGGAATGAAGCCTCCACGCCCATGCGGTGCATAACTCCTATGGACATGGTACTCTGCCTAAATTGATAGAGAGTGTGAACCACCAAAAAATTTTCTACAGAAAAATAGAGTGACTTCAAATTCTGACATACTATATATGAGAAAGTTGGTGCGAATCAGAAGCAACGCAAGAATCCCGGGAGATTCGCACTACAAAAACAAAAAATATTGTTCTTGCTTTTCTAAAAAATAGAAATGTAAAAAGTTACAATATCAAATTTTTGTACAAACTTTCTAAATAAAACAGTGAAATTGTTACCAATTTTATATGATTTCGCTGTCGCATCCCTCGCGGATGCGTGGATTAAAACACAAATAATGCTATTGTCCAGGCATCGTGACTGGCGTCGCATCCCTCGCGGATGCGTGGATTAAAACTTAATTCCTCGCTCATTTTATCTACACCACCATAGTCGCATCCCTCGTGGATGCGTGGATTAAAACGTTTATGCTTTCTATTCTGGCAAGTGTAATCGCCTAGTCGCATCCCTCACGGATGCGTGGATTAAAACAATTACATATGAAGGGGGAAGATGTCGTATCCTTCGCGGATGCGTGGATTAAAATGACGGTAATCAGGATAAAGAAACCATCATTATATTATAGGAAGGAGGACCGTCTGAAGGCGGTGGCGAGTTTCCTTAAGAGAGAGAAGAAGGATTTTCGCTTAAATTTTGATGAAAGCATACGGGTTTATACATACACATTCAGAATATTCATTAAAAGACGCTCCTCTAAAACTTGCGGATATTGTAAAAGAAGCAAAGAAAATGGGAGCTACAGCTATTGCTCTTACGGATCATGGTACTGCCGCTGGCTGGATTGAATTTTATGACTTATGTAAAAATGAAGGCATCAAGCCAATTTTAGGAGTAGAGGCTTATATTCGGTCAGAAACCAACAGCAGAACCCATTTAATTCTTCTTGCAAAAAACTATACAGGATATAAAGAAATTTCTCAGGCGATTTCTGATTCTAATGAAAATATTGAAAGAATTGCAGACATGGATATTCCTATCATGACGAAGGAGATTTTACAAAAATATCTGCATGGAGATAATGTTATTGTGACAAGTGCCTGTGTATCTGGGGTTTTATCAGAAATACTTTTATCACGAAAAAAAATACAAGAACAAGTTGATTCTATTAAGAAAAAAATGGATGATTATTACAGCCCGTATGATACAGGTTATTTAAAAAATAAAGAGTTGGTGTCTTCATTAGATACAGAGATAGCGGAACTTACAGCCAAGAAAGAAAAACTAGAAATCATTGCAAAAAGGAATTTTCGGGAACAAAAGAAAAGCCTATCTATATACAAAAAAGAAGATTTATCTTTATATGAAGAACGAAAAAAACAGTTAGAGAAAGAAGAGCAGGAAACAAAAGAGGCTAAAAAAAGTGTCTCTGAAATAAAAAAACAGATTCAAAATAAAAAAAGAAGAAGGACGTTAATCAATGGAAGATGTAAAGATGCAGAAAAAAAACAGCAGAAATATATTGAAGCAGAAGCAGAAATCTGCGAATTGACAAAGAAATTAACAACAGAAGAAGGTGCAATACAAAAAGTAAAAAAAGAAATTAGTTGGTATACATCGTTTTTAGGAGAAAGTTTTTATATTGAGCTACAGAATCATGGACTAGCAGAAGAAGCATACGTTATGCCAATCCTTGCATCAATTGCCAAGGAAATGAAAATTCCCCTTGTTGCTTCCAATGATGTGCATATATTGCGAAAAGAAGATGCTGATATTCGACAATTTATCCGTTCTTTACGTTTTAAGAAATATGAAGAGATTGGAATTGCAGATAAAGAATTATATATGAAAGACGACAAAGAGTTAAGTAATGCTTTATTAAAGATACTTCCAAAAGATGCTGTTTTAAAAGCTATGAAAGGAATAAAGAATATCTGTGATAGCTGCAACCTTGTTATTCCAGATACAAAACATTATCCTAGATACAGAGATGGTAATGGAAATATTGTAGCAGATTCTGCAGCTTTGTTGCGGAAAAAGACATTAGAGGGTATTCCACAACGTTATCCTGATGGTATGGATGATGAACGAACCAAACAAATGGAGTATGAATTAAATATCATCATTAATATGGGTTATGCGGATTATCTTTTAATTGTAGCAGACTATGTAAATTATGCAAAAGAATACAGTAAAAAGATTGGAAAAGGAATTGGATATGGAGTTGGACCGGGCAGGGGGTCTGGAGCGGGATGTATTGTAAACTATCTCTTAGGAATTACAGACGTTGAACCAGTCACATATGGTTTGTTATTCCAACGTTTCTTAAATCCAGAACGTGTGTCTATGCCAGATATTGATGTGGATTTTTCTGAAGAAGTACGTGAAGCAACAATAGACTACTGTCGGAGAAAGTATGGAATTATATCTGTAGCAGGTATCCGCACAGTAGGTACGCAACAAGGAAAAATGGTTGTCAGAAACGCGGCACGTTTCCTGGGTTGGAAATATCCGGATGAAAAAGAAAAATATCAGCAACTTGGAAGTGCAATTGCTTCTGCAATAACCTCATCAGTGAATAAAGAGATAGATGAGATACGAAAAGAATTTTCCGATTCTCTATCTGAAAATATATTGTCTATTGCTACAAGAGCAGAAGGGATAGCAAATAGTTTTGGTGTTCATGCAGCTGGAGTTATCATTGGTGACGGACAGCCCTTAAAAGAAATCATTCCGCTTCTTTATAATACAAAAAAAGCCCAATGGGTAATACAATGCGATATGAATAAGGGAGAGCGAATGGGATGTTTGAAAATGGATTTTTTAGGATTAAAAAACCTCGATATCATGACAAACAGCATTCGTCTTATCTATAAGCGGAAGGGAATTTCAATAGATCTTTCCAATCTTCCTTTTGAAGATGTCGTATTTAAAGAGATATTTGCAAAGGGAAACACCGGATGCGTTTTCCAATTTGAATCCGGGGGAATGAAACAGATGCTTGTTAAGTTTGGACCAGAATCATTTGAGGATATTATCTTATTGGTTGCAAGTTATCGTCCAGGTCCTATGCAATACATACCCGATATGATAGAAATCAAGCATAAAAGAAAGAAAGCGGAATATATCATTCCTCAGCTTGAAGATATTCTTGGTAAAACGTATGGACAATGTATTTATCAAGAACAATTAATGGATATTTTCCATAAATGCGCCGGATTCTCTCTTGGCAAAGCCGATCTTATCCGTCGTTTCATGTCTAAGAAAAAAGAAGAACTATTTTTAAAAGAAAAGGAACCTTTCTTAGAAGGAATCATAAAAAAAGGGGCATCAAGAAAAGATGCAGAAAAATATTGGAACGAATTAGTAGAATTCGCAAAATATGCTTTCAATAAGTCACATGCTGCCGCATATGCGGTTATCTCCTATCAAACAGCTTATTTAAAATATCATTATCCAATAGAATATATGTGCGGAGTATTAATATGTGCTAAGATTGAAAAATTACCTGTTTATCTGTATGAATGCAAAAAATGTAATGTACAGGTAGAGGCTCCAGACATTAACTTGTCAGAAGAAGACTTTTTCATTAAGAATAATAAAATTTATTTTGGATTGTCAAAAATTAAAGGAGTAGGAGAAGCTGGGAAAATAATCATAGAGGAAAGAAAAAATGGAAAGTTTGTATCATTTGCCGATTTTCTTTTAAGGGTAAATATTGATATTGGAAAAATAAGAGCTCTTATTCAAACAGGATGTTTTGATAAACTTGAAAATGACAAACGCTCATACCTATTATCTTCTAGTGAGTATATGAATAAACTGGCTCGTTCTATCACGAAAAAAAACGATGAACTTAATCTCTTGGAGAAGGAGCAAAAAAAGAAGATAGAGAACCTAAAAATTACAATTGATAGCCTGCAAAGCGAATATAATAAAATAGCAGAGCATGGGAATGATATTGTATTAAAAGACAAATTAGATTTTTTAAGAGAAGAAAAGGAACTATTGGGAACATATATTTCTGGACATCCTCTTGATAAATACAAAAAACTTTTTTATAAAAAAAATATTACCTTTATAAATGACGTTGAAAAAGGTAAATATTCTTGCATTGGCTGCATTCAAAATGTACGATATACAAAAAGAAAATCGGACGGTGCTAAAATGGCTTTTTTTACTTTAGAAGATTTAAGTGGCAGTATTGAAGTGAATTGTTTTGCAAAAGAATTTGCTCAATTTAAAGACCTTATCATGGAAGATAATGTTGTTGAAATTTATGGATATATCCATGAAGAACAAGATTATTTTGATGAAGAAAAAAGGAGCTTCAAGTTAACTGCAAAAAAGATAAAAAAATGTTATGAAACAGATGGATACATTTTATTAAGTACAGCGTGTCAGCGTTCTTACAAAATTTATACTTTCCCGTTTATAGAAAATTATTTGTGCGAAGATGGAAAAAGCGTTGTGTTACATAACGAACAGACGGGCAGGGTAGGATTAAGTAACTTAAGATTAAATAAAGAGATTATTTCTATTTTTGATTCTTTAACTCCAGAAGAGAAACCCAAAGACACATGGGTTCAATCAGTCAATATTTAAAAGAAGGCAAATCTTAAATGATTTGCCTTTTTTTATGGTAAATATTTTAAATACTGAATCAGTCATACTAATAAAGAGGAGGTGATTTGTGCCATGAGAAAAAAATTTTTGACAATTACTTTTTTCTGTGTAGGATGCGGAATTTTAATAACAGGATGTTCTAGCGGTTATAAGATTAAACCAGCATCTGTAAATCAAACAGGATATGTCACACAGAATCCAATGTCATCTGCTGAATATTCTTTATTTTTAAATAAAGAGACAACAGTATTTACCAATGCACTGGTTACACGAATGAATTCTATAAAAAACATAACTAAAGAAAATAAAAAAGAAGAACTTGCAATGATAAAAACTAACCTTTCAGATATGGAGGCTGCTGCGAATGAAGTTAGAGTAACTATGCCATCGGTAGGGAGGGATGAAGATAAGGAAGCTATGGATACTGCAATGGAAGCTGCCATAGAACATATGAAAAGTTATAAGAATGCACTGAAAAAAAACAAAAACACATCAGAATATGTGCAGGTATTTGAAAATGATTTTAATGAAATAACTGGACTTGCTCAGATGTATTATAATTAATTTTTTTAAAAATAGGCATAAATTGTATATTTATAATATAAATTTTTGCCAGAAAGGAGATGGCGGTAATGCGCTATAAAAAGGTATGAGAGAAAATACAGCGTATCTTTATGGACAGCTGACAAGAGATCCTATTTGTTATAAAAATCCTTCTACACAAGAACTATTATCTGGACAAATTACAATAAAGACAGCAAGGCGAACAAATGCTACCGGTGAACTTTTTGTAAAAGGACGATTACGAATAGATTTTATAACAATATATTCTCGGAATGAAAAATTGATTAGAGAACAGTTTATGTCTTTAAGACAAGGAGATATTGTCTTGGTAAAGGGTTCTTTATCTACGCAGGAAACGGAAAAGAAATTTATTTGTAAAAAATGCGGACATGAAATGATAAAACATGAAGCCGTAGTTATTTATATTGATCCTCTTCATATTAAAAAGTTTGCGTCTGGTTTATCAACAGAAGAAGGACTCAAAGAAATTGAGAACAATATTGAAATCAGCAATGAAATAATGATCACAGGGACATTATGCAGAGAACCAGCTTATTATAAAGAAAACAATATAAGAAACTGTCAATTTCAAATTGCAGCAAATCGGAAAAGAAGAATTATTGAGGATGGACCAGAAAAAAGAACCGATTTCCCATGGATTAAAACTTTCGGAGATATGGCAGAAGAAATTTCTGGTGTTTTGCATCAGGGTTCCGTTATTTCTATTTGTGGAGGGGTCGAAACACGTTCATTTGAAAGAAAAATTATATGTGAAAATTGTGGAGAAGAATTCGAAAGAAAAGAATATGCTACAGAGATAGTCCCTTATTTTATAGATTATGTCGATAATTGTGATATTCCTGTGAAGCATGAAGATGAATTTGTTGACTCAGAAAATGAGAGTTATATAAATTCTGAGGAAATAGATTTGGACAAAAAAAATAATTCGAATGATTATGATGAAAGCTATGACGATTATGGAGATGATTATGACGATTATTATGATAGTTATGAAGATGATGGATATGACGAAAGCTTCCAGTAGAAAGGGAAATCTATATACGGATTGTTGCTCGCAATAACTATATTATAGAAAGGAGGACCGTCTGAAGACGGTGGCGAATTTCTCCTTACCTTGCAAGGCCGGGAGAATCTTTCGCCTAAATTTTGATGAATCGTGTAAATGAGAGATTATCTATAAATGACCCAAGACATTATCAGGAAACACATGATTTTTGTCAGGAAACTAAAAAGAAATCTAAATCGCGTAATCTTTTGCAACAGCGTTTGGATGAGACAATCGGAAAAAGCATCAAAGAAGAAAAACAAAGGAAAATTCCTTCCCCTTTTTTTTTAAAAGAAGAATCATTAACAGATCAAGAAGCATCCCTTGAAGAAACAGAAAAAGACTCAAAATTTGTCTGGGAAAATGATCTTGAAATTAAAGAACTAGAAACTGCCTATAAAGAAGAGAGTGCTGAAAAAAGATATAGAAGGCTTACTCAAGGAGTAAATCTGCTTATTATTCTTTTATGTATTTACACAGGTTTTCTTATATTTGGAGTGGCTGTTACGCAGTATCATTATTCTGAAAATGGAACTATTGAAGCACAAAAATTATCTGTTTCCGATATCAGAGAAAAAAAAGAGTATGAAAAAATACTCGCACAATATATTAATTTACGCACTATCTATCAATCTGTTTTATTGCTTGACTACCAATATGATCAGAATGCAGATGAGCATATGACAATAGCAACAGAATATGAAAAAATTCTTGATGATATATTAAAAGCAAGTACGCAGATTAAGGCTTTGGATATTGATTCAAAATATGTACAACTTCAGAGTATGATGCTTTCATGGGTTGATAGTCAGAACGAACAAAGTATTTATACTTATTGTAAATTAATGTCTGCTGGCATAACTGAGAATAATGATGATACAGTAAATCAAGCAATTCAGATCGAAAATTTCGTAGACGATAATTTTACTCAAATTACTTCTAATTTCGTTACCCTTGGAGAGAATATTAATGGAACAGATCTTGTGGACATCAAAGAATGGAGTCCGGAAAAATATATTAATGAAAAAATTAATGGAAAGAAGGAATGACCATGCCAGAAGTTAGTTATAGTCAGTTATTAAATCAATATCACACAGCCATTTCGAAAGCTCAGAATTATCAAGAAGAGTTAGCTAAAAAAAAAGAACAGTGGGAGAAAAGAGAAAGAGAATTTAATATAACAGAAAAACTTACAAGAGAACTCTGTGAGGATATTTTGGCAAAAGATGGAGAAGAAATGAAACTTGGCGAAGAATACTCGTGGTCTAGCATTCCCATAAATAAACTTATAAAAAAAACAGGGGATGTATTTCGACAGTATAATTCTGATAGAACAGAATTAGAAAAAAAATTGATGAAGACTGCCGAAGAACGTAGGCAACAAATAGAGAGTCTGCAAGACCAAATTATAAGAATGAAGACAAAAGATTCTAACGGAGATTTTTCTACTGAAAACAAGTCTGCATCTTTAAAAAATAAAGAAGAATATGATCCAAAAAAGATACAATCTGTAATTTCTACAGATACTGATGCTAATATTGATGAGCAGTCTATTATAAACGATATGGAAGAAGATGGGCAGGTTATACAGCTAACTCCTAGTTCTATCGCTTCTACTACACATCAAAAAAATATCAGAGCACGACAAAAATCAAAAAAGAGAGAAAACGCCAGAAATTCTCCGGCAGATGGTTCCTTTATGCTCATGTTCCAAGAAGTAGAAGAGAAAATGAATGAATTTGAATGGGGAATTTTGAAAATAATTGGAGAAACAGGATATTCTACATTTGAAGATATTGCAAGTGAAGTTTTTAAGCGGAAAACAGATGTTTCAAAAAACCGCATAAGAACCTCTTGTGAAAATCTAAAAAATATGGGATTGCTTCATTATGAAATCATAAAAATACCAGTAAAAAGTTTCGCAGTATATTATTTAGAAGCTCTTGGAGAAAAAATCTATGAAAAAAAATATAGAGAAAAACCAGTTTTATCTGAATATGAAAGAATTGTTAAAGAACATGATAATCCTGTTCACGGATATGGTATTAAAGAATTGCGGATTATATTAGAAGAAATGAATTGTTTTACAACAATTTGTGATGAAAACCGAAAAAATCCGGTTCAAATTGAAAAAAATATCATATATGTGCCAGATATATTTTGTACATTTACAGGAAAAAAAGGCCAAGCAAGGATTTATTTCGAATATGAATGTGGCAATCATACACAGACAGATTTTAACAGTAAATTAAACCGAATGGTAAAAGTAATGCGTGTCCTTAATTTTGTCACACCAAATATTGATGCAGCCGAGAAAATATGTGAGCAAGTAAAAAATTGGATAAAAAATCGTGGGGCCGGTTCGCTAAAAAAAACAAAAGTACGAGTGACTACGATTCGACAATTAAAGGGAGTAAATGTTTTTAAAGATGAAAACTGGAGATATGTATTTATCCCTGAAAAGAGTTGTGAGCCAACCAGTCAGCTCTAGTTTATCTTGCCAGAGAATCTAACATAATATTTGCAGGAGGTGTTTTAAAATCATGCTTGATTCATTTATTGCATTTAATATTAATGGTATCAACTTTTTGATATATATGCTTACATCAAATTTCTGGCTGTTCCTTTTAATATTAGGAATGGTTGGAACAATCATTTTGCAATTAAAAGCAGAAATTGATACTGCAGTAAGAGAGGAACAGAATATTATCTAGGAGGTGTTACTATGGCAAAAAATAAGGAACCATTAACTTATAGGCAGAATGTATCAAGACAGGAGGCCTATCGCATTATTAAGGCAGTAGGTTGTCCGCTTGCTATATTCGCATTAGCCTTGTTCACAATATCTAGTTTCGCAAATTTTGGGACAAAACTTATTTGTCCTGCTTCAGGGGCAATGTGGATCATGGGAGTAATCGTTGCAACGGCAATGCCATCTATGCGCAATGCTACACTCGTTCACTCAATGACAACAATCACCATTTATTTTTTAGCATTACTTGGATTAAAAATGGTATTAGGCGTTGTTTCTGGTGTTAGTGCAGAGATGATTGCAGCCAGTTATAATCAAGTAATTCCAACCGCTACAGGAAATACTATACCTGGATACATACAAAATTTACTATGGTTCACTGCAGTATTGCTCCCAGTTGGAGAAATCAGTTATCAAGCAAAACAGTTCTTCCAGTTTAAGAAAACTCAGAACAGAGAAAAAACATTTAATCGTGTCAGGGGTTTACGAGATAATGGTAGAGGAAATGCAGTACATCGTTAAAAGGAGGAGTTTATATGGCAAAAAAAATGTTTGTTTATTTATTATTTTTATCTATGATAATTACCATAGTATCATTTCCCGTAAATGCAGAAGAAACAGATATGCCTAGCTTATCTACAGAAAAATTAACGGAAGATACTACTTCTTCAACATCAAATTCTACAAATTTATTAGAAAATATGAAACAAAGTGTAAATGAAACAGATAAAACAGATATATCTAATGAGGAGGATTCTACAGATAATATTTTTGGAGTTTCAACAAATGACCTTTTAAAAATGATGGATTCGACATTGAATGGAAAAAGCGACTTATCTCTATCTGATGCAATTAATTCTTTAAGTCAATCACAAGGAACAGGATTGCAGATTGATACAAAAAATCTATTTTCTGACTTATCAGTATCTGACTTATCTTTGGGAGATTTTGATACAGATATTAATTTTGGTGATTTGAATTTAAAATATATGCAGGCCGCAGGAGCTGCAGAACAAAGCTATAACAGCGAAAATCTTAGCGGAAAATCCTTAAACTGTAAAAAATTATTTAAAAATACTTATGGGAATGTGCTAAAACAAAAAAAATTAAGTAAAGCATCTTTACCAAAAGGTTTTTCCGCAAGTTCACTAACCAAAAACGCGAAAAAAAATATTAACTCTGCTTATAGTTCAGCCACTTCCTCAAGTAGTTTTAAAAACGTAAAAAATAGTGTTGGAACAAGTAGTATTTTTAAAGCTGCCCAAAATGGTTCTTCTTCCTACAATTTAGATTTTTCCGGAGATTCTTCTAATATAAAAAAGAAAATTAAAAGTGAATATGATACGTCAGGAAAAACACAATATGATACAGTTAAGAAAAACCTATCCCAAAAATACAAAATGGCAGATATTGAAGAAGATGCAGGAGGTAATTATTTAGGCGGCATCCCTAAAACTATAAAAAAAGGTGTTAATAAAATAAAAAAGAAAATAATAAAAAAATCGAAAAATACTGGTTCTGGCGGAAACCATTAAATATTTTTTCAAAATATCTAAGACTGATACAATCTGTGTGTCAGTCTTTTTTATCTGCTCCCTTAATCTATCATAATTATAATATAAAGATTTGTGCAAAAATTTTACAATAAAGGAAGTGAAAAAAATGATCTCATTATTTGATATCAAACGAATACTGACACCGGAAAAATCGACAATGCCCAGTGATGACTTCCGTATTATTCAGTCATGGGCAGAATATGATGAAACATCTGGAAAAAATCCGGAAAATAAAAATCTGAATTATTTATGTTATGAATTAGAAGTCATGAATCCTGATACCGGAGAGAGAATTCATTTATTTAAGGCTATTAAATTTGCCAGAGTTATTCGTCTTCCGGCAAATGCAAAGCAGTCTACTGCTTTTATGAATATGCAGCAGCAGATATTAGCCGGTGTTTATGAAAATAATTATGATTTTATTACGATTATCGCAAACATGATTCGACCTACTCCTATTGGCCTGTTATATTTATATGGTGTGCAAGGGGTATCAAAAGATCTTGCCGAAGCGAAAAAGATTGCAGATGCAGATTTTTTAGGACTTATTGGTATGATACAAGGAACTTTCCGTGTCATCGAATTAAAATGCATCGAAGCGCAGGAAACAGAATGGCTGCGTGAAAAAATGTACAACATGGATTATCTCACCGTTGTAAGAGGAATCCCTAAAGCTGGAAAAGCTGGAGAAGATGCCGGTAATAAAGGAATGGGTGGTTCTAATGTCAACCCAGATTCTCAAGGAACTTTAGAAGAAATCATTGCGGGTATGGCGGACTACGAATATGTTATAGAAGTATTATCTACACCAGTATACCTTGATACTCTTGTAGGGTGGCAACGCAGATCACAAGAAGAAATGAGTACATGGTATGGACAATTGCAGGGACAAAAATCTTTAAGTATGAATTTATCTATCCCAATGATGTACATGGCAAATGTTGGACAATCTCAAGGATGGAGCAAAGCACATACGGATGCAAATACAACAAGTTATTCGCAAGGAGAAAGTTTTACTTCATCGCAAGGACAAAGTTATGGAGAATCTGTTTCACAGTCACAAGGAACTTCTGTAGGACACACAAAAGGACATTCTATTTCTAATTCGGTCTCACATTCTATCTCTAAATCTCTTTCTGAGGGATATACAGAATCTCAAGGAGTCAGCCATGGTTATGGTACAAGCCATACAGTGGGACAGAGTCATGGTGTTAGTACGAACCAAAATCATGGAATGAGTGTAAACCAATCACAAGGTACGAGTCAAAATGCCAGCCATGGTTTTAATCAGGGGGCAAATGTTGGGGCTAGTAAGGGAACCAGTTATGGCATGAATGAAGGATTCAATCAAGGAACCAATATTGGCCATACTAAAGGATTCTCACAAGGAAGCAGTTACAATGTCAGTTCTGGACAAAGTGTAGGTACATCACATAATGTAGGGAGTTCTGAGAACTTTGGTTACAATGAATCGCAATCAATAAGCAGGAATAATAGTGCAGGAATTTCCAATTCTCATAGTCATTCTTCTGGTGTATCATCCAATGAAAATTATTCATCTGGCCACAGTAATGGATTTAGTCAGAATAGTGGATTTAATCAAGGTAAGAGTGATTCTGAAGGGTCTGGTGGTTCTACATCTGCTGGCGGTTCAGCTCTTATTGTTAATGGAAATTATTCACATAACTGGTCGCAGGGTAGTGGACATAGCGCAGGCAGTAGTGAAGGTGCTGGATACAATGAAGGCAGTTCCTATTCTCATAGTGCAGGTAGTGGAAAATCAAGTAGCATTGGAGAATCTAATTCTGTAAGCCAGTCTGCCAGTCTTGGATATAGTAATGGTTTTGGAAGATCACACAGTTTAGGAGTCAGCGAATCGTATGGAACAAATTATTCTAAGAGTCTTTCCGAAGGTTTCGGAGTAAGCCAATCACAGTCTGAATCTGCTTCTATTGGAAACAGTTATGGCTATAGTTATGGACAAAACTATGGACAAAACTATGGAACAAGTGTGGGAAAAAGTATTGGTGAAAGTGTAAGTGTTGGTTCTGGCACAAGTAATAGTGCTGGATCAGGACTAAGTAGTTCTATTGGCAGTGGGACAAATGCTGGTATTTCTGAAAGTAATGGTATTTCGGAAAATATCAGTCAAAGTCAAAGTGTTTCTAAGTCACAGACAATTGGACAGTCTGTTGGACAAACACTAGGACAAACAACTGGACAAAGTGTATCTGATTCTGTATCCCAGTCTCAAAGCCAAAGTTTTGGTCAAAATACCGGACGATCTGAAAGTATCAGTAACGGAAATAGTTATTCTTCAAGCAATGGTACATCAAAAGGAACAAGTGCGGGAACAACGGGGGCAACCTCATTAGGAACAAGCAGTTCCATGGGACTTGGACCAAGTATTGGTTATTCCAAATCTTATCAGTGGATGGATCAGGGAGTTAAGGATCTTCTTGAAATCATGGAATATCAGAATGAACGTATCAAAAAAGCTTTGCGAGGAGAAGGAGCTTTCTATACTTATGTTTACATCTCATGCCCAAGTTTAGATGCTTTATCAACCGCTCAAGCTTTAGCTAAATCAACATGGCAGAATGAATATGCTATGACAAATCCGCTGCAGGTGTTAGATATCACAGAAACTGAACAGAAACATTTATTATATCATTTTATGGCCTTTTCTGCGGATGTTACAAAAGAAGATGTTTATGGAGTAAGAGAATATAAATATTGTACGGTATTATTACCGGAAGAATTTGTTGCATATACACATCTTCCACGTATTAGCGAGGGAGGAATCTTTACAATTGTACAGGATATCCCTAAATTCTCTGTTCCATCTATGCTAAAAGGCGAAATCTACATGGGTACAATATTGAATCCGGAAAGATTTACTTTTAAAAATGGATACCGCACTCCATACGATTACCGTATTGATGAAAGCTGTTTGATGCATGGATATTTTACAGGTGCTTCCAGATCAGGAAAAACGGTTGCTGCCATGCGTTTTATTGCCGAACTTTCAAAGGTTCGCCGTAGCAAGACTGGAAAACGCCTTCGAATCGTTGCAATGGACCCAAAACAAGATTGGAGAACACTCGCAAGATTTGTAGAACCAGAGCGATTTAATTTTTATTCACTTGGAAATCTAACTTTCCGTCCGATTAAGATAAATCCGTGGAAAATTCCTCATGGAGTATGGCCGCAGCTTTGGATCGATGGAGTTATCGACATCTATTGTCGTGCATATGGATTGCTGGAACGAGGCAAACAAATGATAGCTGATGTTGTCTTTGAATTATATGAAGAAGCAGGAGTATTTAATGCCTGCGATAAACCAGATTGGAAAGAGACAACCCCAGAACTTTCTAAAAAAGTTAATTTCCACTCTATTTATAGACGAATGGAAGAAAAGAAGGCAGAAATGGAAGGAAAACGAAGCGGCGGAAATGATACGAAAGATGCGTATGCACGTCTCTTAGAACGTCTAAGCTGTTTTGCAAGAGAATATTCCATTGAGTGTAAATTATATGGAACATCAGACGGTATCGGTATTGATGATTTGATCGGAGACGATGATGTAACAGTCTTAGAATCAAAAGGTCTGGAAAATACCTTTAAAAATTTTATTTTTGGAGTTATTACATCTGGATTTTATAAATATGCTGTTGCGCATGAAGGCGGATTTTTAGCTGATGACCAGTACGAAACAGTATTAGTCATAGAAGAAGCAAACGAAGTCTTAATTGGTACAGATACAAGCAAAGGAGACAATGTATCATTAAGTGGCGAATCTGAATTTGAACAGATTCTTGACCAGAGTGCTGGATATGGATTGTTCGTTTTTGCTATCACACAGAAAATCGCTGATATGCCATCTTCAATCATCGCAAATGCTGGTATTGTATTTGCAGGAAAATTAAAGAGACCAGAGGATATCAGCGTGGTTGTTCGAGCAGTTGGCCGGGAAGAAAGAATTGATGATAGGGATTTAGTAAAATGGTTTCCTCGAAGCCCGATTGGTTATTTTGTCTGCCAAACATCTCGTTCTTTTGATTTTAAAGATGCAGAACCAGTATTAGTACAGATTAGTCGATTAAACATTAATCCACCATCTAATCTTGAGCTGGATGAGATTATCTTACAAAAAGAGATTAAACAACATTTAAAAGAAATAGCGTAAAGTTTCCATGTTCCTGCCTCTTTAGACTACGGGATGAATTGTAAAATTTGTGTAACGTCAGTGGTGGACGGAGAAACGGTATCCCCCACTGACATGAAGTAAAGCCTTGCCGGAAGAAATACCGGCATTCAGCCTCTGCATAAAGGATACCGGCTGTGAATTAAAACAAACATTACAAATACATCCGTATATCTACGGATGTATTTTTTTATACAGAAAAAAACGCTTTTTTTACATTCTATCATACTATTATCGAAACAAAAAAATAAGAAAGGAGAATTTTTATGAGCAAGAAAAATAGAAGAATTGTCTTAATTGTGGTTCTTGCAGCTTTTGTTTCCATTCTTGGAGGAGTTAGTTTGTACTCTTATCTGACTCCCCAGAAAACAACAGTATATGTGTTTAAAGATAATTATGAATCTGGAACAACAGTTACAAAAAGTATGCTTACTGCTGTCCGTTGTGACTCCAAGATTGTTGTTGCTGGAAAAAACACTGATACTTCTTCTAAATTTGTTACCGGAGAAAATTTAGATGCTGTTTTAAAAACGGGAGATTCCCTCCGAATGGATGTTTCAACGGGTATGCCGCTGACTTTAGCATTGTTATCAGTAAATGGAGGTTCTGATGTTGAAAAAAATATGGACCCAAAATCAATTGCAGTTACTGTTCCAATTTCTGATATTACAGGTGTTTCTAATGACCTTAAAAATGGCTCACGAGTAAATATCTATGAAACAGCAGAAGGTGGTAAAACAGTTTTAGCATTTCAGGGGATGAGAATTTTATCAACTGCAAAAGATTCCAGTGGAACATTAACATCAGCAACAATAGAGGCAAACAAGGATCAAGCTATCCAGTTAGTAAACGCAGCATCCAATGCAACACTTTATTTTGGATTAATTGATGCATCTGGATATGAATACCAAGATGGAACACCAACATATCCGGACAAATAATAATTCTTAGCAGGATTAGACAGAACCCAAGTTTATCAAACACATGTAGAAAACCGCAGTCAACTCTAGTTGCCTGCAATCTTATAGAAAGGAGGACCGTCTTTAGACGGTGGCGAATACCTCCCAGCTTAAAAACCTGGGATATCCTTCGCCTAAATTTTAATGAAAAAGATATTATTGATTGATTCCAGACCCGATTTTACTGCCGATATCGAAAGTTGGGTCATCTTAAATGACCCAGATATTGATGTCCGGGTTATGAATAGTTTAGATCGATTGGATACAAGAATTGCCGAATTTATTCCGGATGAGATTATTGTTTCCGAAAATATCTTAAATGGATATCAGGATTGGAACAGAGGAGTTACTGTTAGAACATATGCGATTTCACAAGAAGGCATTCATTTGTCCTATCAGATGGGCTTTGATAGTTATGGAGTAATAGATACTGCAGAAAATTTATTGGAAAAAATTGAAAATCAAGAATTTGAAACACCGAAGAAACAAATGGCAGAGGAAAAACAGTCAAGTCCAAAACCCGAAAATAAAACGATCCCTGAACTTCCAGAAGAAAAAGAAGACGCTTTATGGGATGATGAAACATTTCTTGATGAAGATACGGCCTCTTTCTTTGCAGATGAACCCGAAATGGATGAATCTCAAAACACTATTGAGACTTCTTTAAGAGTAAATATGATGCCTTCTTCGCAAGAAGATAAAGAAGAGGTGCAGGAAAAGAATACCAAGGTAGTTGAACATTCATCTTCCTCTATGCAAAAAGAAGCATTGGTAAAAGAAAAAATCCAAGAAGATGTCAAAACCCTAAACAGGAAAGGGTTAGATTCTAAAGAGAATAAGAGATTCCAAGAGAGTATTGGCGAAAAAAGAGAAACAACTTCTGATATTTTAGGTATGCACTCTAAAAACCGAGAAGCAAGAGATTATCTCAAGAGTGATGACATGGACATGTCTGTAAGAAAAAGTCAGCAACGCAAAATAGACCGTATTGTAGAAAGAGATATGGGAAATATCCGGGACGCAGCCAAAGTAATCACTGTATATTCGGCAAAGGGAGGAGTAGGAAAAACAACTTTATCTTGCGAACTTGCAACTTATCTTGCTTTAACAAGTAATGGACGAAACCGTTATAAAGTATGTATTGCAGATTTTAATATTGATTTTGGAGATGTAAAAAATACGCTCAATTTTGATCCGAACAAAGCATGTATGAGCGTGTGGGCTGAAGATATCAGAGAAAGGGTTAATGCAGGGCAAAGACCTGAAACCATATGTTACTCTGAAGCAGAAATAAGTAAATATCTGCAAGTTGATAAATCCAGTAATCTATATGCTTTACTTGCACCGTTCACAAATGAAGATTCTATGGATATCAACACATATGAACTTGAAGTTATTATGAGAAACCTTAGAGAAAATGGCGGATTTGATTTTATTGTTTGTGATACAGGAAACAATACAAGAGATTCTAGCTTTATCGCCCTCGAAAATGCAGATATTATCATCATGGTATTAACTCAATGCATGAATACAGCTTTATGTAATTACGGTTTATTAAATACGTTGTATCAGTTAAATTCTTTTGATTTAAACAGGATTAAGCTGGTAATCAATAAGGAACAATCATCCCGAGCCGTAGGAATCTCTGTAGAAGAATTAGTAGAGGCTGATGCTTTCAGAAATCCGGAAACAAAGAAGCCGTATGAATTATTAGGAACGATTAAAAATTCCAATAAGGTTAAACTAGCTGGAAATATGGGTAGTCCGCTTGTTTATGATGTATCAAGTGAATTTACAAAAGAAATAGGCGTAATTGCTTCAAAAATCATCGGTAAAAGTTATGTCCTGCCTGAAATGAAAAAAAAGGGATTTTTCGCAAGACTTTTTGGCAGAAAATAAGTTTTTGATAGGTAAAAAGAAAGGAAATAAGTATGTTAATATTCAAAGCACTCAAAAGAGATATAGAGTTTCGAAAAAAATGCATGATAACTCTTGGAATTTTAATATTCATCCGTATTTTTTGCAGCATTCCAACGCTGGGGGTAAATGCTGAATATTTTAAAACTATCTTACAAGAGAATACATCTTTAGGCTTTTTAAACACTCTTACTGGTAACGGATTATCTTCGTTATCAGTGATGGCATTGTCCATCACGCCGTATATTACTGCATCTATCATGATACAGTTATTAGGTATTTGCTTTCCTAAAATTCATGAAATGCAGTATAGCTCTATGAAGGATGATAGAGATAAGATAGAAAAGGCAACAATTATTCTTGGTTTCTTTCTTGCTTTTACAGAAGCAATCGCTATGTCAGCAGTTTTCGGAAAACAAGGACTATTGATCAAGTATACTTGGTACTGGGTATTAATTGTTGCACTTATTTGGACAGCAGGAGCCTCTATCGCATCTGTATTAGGCAAATATATCACAGATAACTATATCGGAAACGGTATTTCGCTAATTTTAGCAATGAATATTTTCTCCTCTTATTTGTCTGATAGTAAAAGTATTTATATCACATTAATTGAAGGAAAAAGTGATACGGGAAAAATTCTTTTTGGTCTAGGAATTTTCTTATTTTTTCTTCTCTTATTTGCTTTAACGGTTCTATTGCAAGAAAGCGAAAAAGATATTTCTGTAATATATAGTCAAAAAACTGGAAATGGCAAGAATCTAACTCATGATGATGTTATTCCATTAAAACTTTGCCCAGGCAGTGTAGTACCTGTTATTTTTACATCAACGATTATGACTATGCCAGTATTATTTGTTACTCTTACAAACAAACACGAAAACGAATTTCTTAAATATTTAGATACATCCTACTGGTTTACGAGTACCACTCCTAAATATACAGCAGGTGCACTTATTTATGTTGGACTTGTATTTTTCTTTACTTTTTATTATACAGATATCACAATGAACCCTGTAGAAATTGCTGATAATCTCCGTAAATCTGCTGGAATTATTCCAGGTATCCGTCCAGGCAAAGAAACTACAGAGTTTTTAAAAAAAGAAAGAAAATATATTCTTGCTATTGGAGCATTTTGCCTTGCCTTTATTGCATTATTACCATTCGTAATTAATGGTATTTTAGGAACCTCAAGTAGTTCATTATCTTTCCTCGGTACTTCCATCATTATCACGGTAGGAGTTGTACATGAGACAATGACAATCTTAAATTCCATGACAATGAATGAAAAATATATTGAAAAATCTGAAAAGGAGGGCTTATTCCGTGCTTAAAAAATTATCTGTTGAATTAAAGAACATTAAAGTCCCAGAACCGAAAACTTTATTCTCTGACACAATAAAAATAATGATTATATCAGCTGTATCAGCAGTTCTTATTACGGGACTTGACACTGCCCTTACAGAATTATTCCATATATTAGTTGCTTAAAATAAATGAGATTGCCCGGTTTTCGGGCTTTCTTATTAATTTGATTTTTAACAAAATAATATAAGGATTCCCCTTCCTCGACATCAGTAGGCAGAGGAGGAATTATCTAAAATTCACTAAGCGTCAGTGGTGGGCGGAGAGAGATTGGTATCCCCCACTGACAAGAGACTTAAGCAACAGTCGGATTTTCCCGATATTCAGGCTCCGTTAAACTTACCGACTGTGGATTAAAACAACAAATACCGGTATTCAGTTTCCGCATAAAGAATACTGGCTGTGGATTAAAACAATGGCAACAGAAATAGAGAAAACATACGATATCAAGTCATAAAACAAGAAAGGAAAGGTATTATGTCGATATTAAAAGATAAATTTATCACAAATCGCACAGAAAAAGAAAATATTAACAAAAAAATAAAAGAAACGCATGTGCAGCCTACAGAACAAGAGCAGAATACAGCACAGGATATTATCCGGAAAGTCTCTGAACAATATGCGGAGGAATTGATTAGTAAGGATATATCTGATATCAGTAATCAGATTGCAGCTACAGTAAGAGAATATTGTAATCAGCTTGACCTTACATATGAAGAACAGAAGCGTATTGAAAAGACAGTATTATCAACTGTTTTGGGACATGGACCAATTGAACCACTATTGCAAGATAATGATGTATCAGAAATTGTAGTGCAGAAATATGATAATATTGTCTACGAAAAAGACGGGATTATTCATAAATCTGAAGTTTCATTTGTTGACGAAAATCATTTGCGCACAATTATTAATCGTATTGTTCAAAAAGCAGGAAGACAAATCAACATCATGACTCCTATTGTAGATGCTCGTTTGGAAGACGGAAGTCGAGTAAATGCTACAATTCCTCCAGTAAGTCCAGATGGGGCAACATTAACAATTCGAAAATTTAATAATAAAGCATTATCTGGAAACGATTACTTAGCTCTTGGTTCTCTCAACCGCCCAATGCTTTATTTTTTAAATGCGTGCGTAAGAGGAAGGATTAGCATATTTGTATCTGGAGGAACCGGAACAGGAAAAACAACACTGTTAAATATGTTATCTGCTTATGTTCCATCAAATGAACTTATTATTACGATTGAAGATACTTGCGAATTAAAATTGCAGCAACCCAATGTCCGTAGAATGGAAGTCCGTAGCTCAACTTCTTCCGATATGCTGACCGTAGATCAAAAAATTCTTGTAAGGAATGCATTACGCCAGCGCCCAGACCGGATTATCTTAGGAGAAACACGAGATGGCTCTATCGTAGATTTAATTTCTGCTATGTCCTCCGGGCATGATGGATCTATCAGTACCATCCATGCGAATGATCCCGAAAATATGTGTAATGTAAGAATCCCAATCTTATATTCTATGAATAAAGATGTTAATTTTTCAGAAAAATCTATCGCTATGCAGATTTCTGAGGCAATACAAGTTATTGTACAAATTAAGCGTTTTCCTGATGGAAGTAGAAAAATATCACAGATTTCCTGCGTAGAAGGACTGGATGAAAATGATAAAGTGAAAGTTGTTGATATTTTTCGATACGATAAGAATAAAAAGGGTTTTATTGCAACAGGATATGTTCCTCGAAGTATTATCGAAAAAATTCGCAGTCAGAATATTCCTTTTCAGGAATCTATTTTTGAAGTAAAGAGAGGAGAAGAAAATGCTTAATATTGGAGTATCATTAATCATTTTTCTATATGTTACTGCCGTCTGTCTTTTTGCATTGTATTTTATTTTAAAAATATCATTTAAAGAAAAAAGACTTCAGGGTGATGATGATTTTATCCAAGATTTTATAAAAAAACAGGATGAGAGAATTAAAGACAGAGGAATAAATTTTAGCACAAAAATGTATTTTCGGATTATGTTTACAGCCCCATTTATTCTAGGAATCGTATTCTTTTTTGTTTTGGATGGCAGCTATATGTGTTTGTTATGTGCTGCATTGGGCCTTGTACTTCCAGAATTTTTTTTATATATCATAACAAATAACTCCAAAAAGAAATTCGATGAAAGGTTTGCAAAATCATTAAAACAATTAAGTTCTTCTCTTAGAGCAGGAATGAGTATTGTACAAGCCGTAGATGATGTTGCAAATTGTACTCTTCTTCACGATAGTATGAGAAAAAAATATGCACAGATTAGTTCTGATATCATGATGGGAATTACAGTAGGTGAAGCGTTTCGGCGTTTTGCAGATGGAACAGGAAGTCCAGATGCACAAGATGTTGCCATCGCTCTTGATGTACAGAACGAGGTAGGTGGGCATGAAGCAGAAGTTGTTCAGGAAATTGCTGATAATATTCATGAGAGAATCATGACCAGGCAAGAAATAAAAAGTATCTTTTCTTCTACAACATCAATGGTTTGGATCATGGATTTTATTCCAATTGGAGTTATATTATTTTTTTCAATAACTAACAAAAGTTACGTTGATGTGTTTTTTGGAAACTATATTTATACAGGTATTTTAGTAGGAATGATTATTATGATGATAATCGGTTCTATTATAAACCATATTCTTGTCAGAAAGATAGGAAAGGGTGAATAATTATGGGAGATACAAGTATTATAATTGCTTTTTTAATAGGGCTTGGAATGTTTCTATTTATCATGTCATTTGCTATTATGCAATATGATAGAGCAACAAAAAGAAGTGCATTTTCTAAAAATTTGCATGATGAATGGTTGTTTAAAGATTTCTATTTAAAAACATATAGTGCTTTATTTGGATATAAAGATCCGAACGAGGTGGCAATAAAAATGGGAATAAAGATTGAAGACTATTATAAAAATTGCCAAGTTTTACGCATTACTCCAAAGCCTAAAAAAATTATTATGTATACAATATATGGTATTTGTTGTTTTTGCATCTCTTTTATTCTGGCAATCCTTTGGAATCCTATTGTCTTATTAGCTGGTGTTATGCTATTTGTTGTCTTTGCAGTTACAGAACAGGATACTATAAAATCAAGAGCAAATGATATGCGTACACAAATTCAGGATGATCTTCCTCGTTTTTTAGACTTGCTAAAAACAGAATTAAGTATAGGGCTTGCCGTAGAAAATGCAATATACATATTATGCAGTAAATATGATTGTCTTTTATCGAAAGAATTTTTAGAGGCTCTGAATAAGAGTGAAATGGGTCTTGATGGATGGCAAAAAGCATTAGAAGATATATCTGAAAAATACGATGTAGAATCACTGAGTAATTTTGTCATGGATATTACAACATCCTACCGTAAGGGAGTCAATGTCGCTACATCTGTAACAAGAGAAGCAGAAGAAGTAAAAAAGAAATATATTCTGGATATAAAAGAAAGAGCTGGAAAAGTAACAAATCTTATCTTGATACCAATAGCTATTTTTCAGTTTATTCCATTAATTGCCTTTTTAATGTTTCCGGCAATCACCAGTGTTTTCAATGGGTTTTAGAGGTGTTGGGTATGATACGTTCAATTTTACTTATCGGAACAAGTGTGACTGCATCATATTTTGATATCAAAACAAGAAAAATTCCTAACTGGCTATGTTTTTCAAGCATAGCCATAGGACTTTTTTTATCAAGAAGTTTCACTTCTTTTGTATGGCATATGTTTACCCTTTTATTTTTATTTGCCCTTTCCACTTTTCGGTTAATGGGACATGGAGATATGAAATTATGGATGGCAATATCTACATATGTAAATTTTGAAGGAACTATGTATATCATGATTATCGCTGCAGTGATGATGATTATATATGCTATATGTACAAGTACGAAGAGTTCTTTTAATGTAATAAAAACATTTTATTATGATTTCATTTACAATAAGCGAATTTGTTTTTTTGATCAAAAAGACTATCCGTTTGCACCTTTTTTGCTATTTGCATGTATAACATATGTTTTTTGGAAGGGGGGTTGTTTATGAAAAGAAAAATACGGGAACGGGCTAGGAAAGGGAGCGGAGAATTTATAGGGTTTAGTATTTCTATTATTTTTCTTTTATATCTTTTCCTCTTGGTGCTTAGTTTTACAATATATGAAATCAGTAGTCAAAAAATACAAAATGTCTCAAGAGAAGTGGCACGAGACGCGATTGTGTGTCAATCTCTTGAAGAAGCCAGAAATGTTGTAAATCTTGAAGCAAAAACATATCTTGGGCCGAACAAAAATATTAAAAAAGTCCGTACAAAAGTAAATTATTCAGAGGATGTGGAAGAAAAATGGGTAAAGGGAGGACTGATCGATGTAGAAATATCTGCCACAATCAAAACATATGAACCAATCACGACCAAACGAGTGCATTCTATAACAACTATTATGATAGAAAGGACAGAAGAGGATGATTGATATAAATTATAAAAAAAGAATAAAAAAGAGACTAAAAAAGGGAAATGGTGTATTGATATTTGGTTCTTTTTTCATGATTCTTATTTTAATGATTGTAATTATGTTTGCACAGATTTTTACCATGAGGCAATCTGCTTTAGATTTACAAAACGCTGCTGATTCTATTTCTGATGGTACAGCTACCTATTTACAATCCGAAGGAGGCAATTATGAGGATGCTCAAAAACAAGCTGTTAAATTAAAAAATATGATTAACTCTAATACAAAAGCGAATATTAAACGATTAACTGTAAATAAATCTTCATTAGAGAATGATAATATTGTTTCTGTAAAGTTAGAAAAAAAATTCAAATATAATACGTCAGAAACTAAAACAAAACTTTTACATATCAAAAGAATTGCAGCTACGGAAATTACTTCGGGCTATGCCAGCGGTTATGTACAATGGGCAATTGATTTTGCAAGTGATAACAGTCATGGATACAGTCAAGCAAACCGAACCCTTCCAGATGTAGACTGTTCCAGTTTTGTTTATTATTCTTTGATTAATGCAGGAGGATTTACAACTGCACAATTAGGTGCATATCCTTTTACTACCGCTGATATGGGAGGAATTCTTCAAAGAAACGGATTCCGTCAATTTCCATTTACGTCTGTGGCGGATTTAAAAGAAGGAGACATCTTATGGAGAATTGGACATACAGAGATTTATGTTGGAAATGGACAAAATGCTGGCGCACACAGTAATTATGATGGACAACAAGGAGACAGTAGTGGAAAAGAAGTAAATGTAAAAGAAACAGGAACACATTGGCAATACGTATATAGATTAGGCGGAAAGTAAAAAACAAGTAATCTATCATACTACTATTGGAAGGAATTACCCTCCGGCTGGATATTCCAGCAATACTGTTTTGCTCTATCCCTCAGACATGGTTGTCTGGGGGATTTTTACTGAGGAAAAAGTTTCATTTTCAAATCTATCATACTAAAAGAAAGGAAGTTTAATAGAGATTAATGCAAAAAAGGAGGATGGCAGGGAAGAGCAGCATCAATGCATTCTTTCTCATCAATTTGGTGGAAAAGGTATCCTGCATAAGTTAAATGAAACATTATTTTAAAAAGGTAGAGCATAGGTTAAGGAAAGGAAATGGAGAATTTTTAGCTTTTTCTGTTGTTTCTGTATTGATTTGTACAATAGCAATTTATTTTATCGCAATCATTCAGATGTCATCTTGTATGGATGACTTATCAAAAGCCGTTACTGCAGCAAGCCGTGTTGCAGCAATTGATGAAAATCTTAAAGATGCTAAAAAAGATGCTCTTGATATTGCAAAATACCAATTAAAGAGAAATTCTGCAATCAAAAAAGTATCTGTAGATATCACTTATCCTGTTAAAAATGAATGGACAAGCGGCAACTACATTTTGGTAACAGTTAAAGCAAAAATTAAAACGATTGCTCCAATTAAAACTAAGATACATAAAAAACAGATTTTAGTTACTATTGAGGGAATAAGCGGTCAGTCTATTGTTATCCCATCCAATGTAGCACAAACAGGAATTTTGGGCGGATCTGACGCAACAAACTATACTTCCTGGGCTTCAAGGCTGGGCTTCGATTGCCGTCCGGTTGCACAATTATGGCTAAAAAATCAAACTTATTCGTATAATATTGCAACAATTCGTGGATTATATTGTGTGGCCGTGAAACCTACTTTTGGAAAAACAGGAGACCGTATAAGAGTCTGTTTGGAGGATGGACAATATTTTGATTGTATCATGGCAGATGTAAAAGGAGCGGATGCAACGAATCCATATGGACATGTAAAGGAAGGGAAAGTTTCTGTAGTGGAATTTTATGCAAAAGGAGATCCTTCAAATTCAGCAAGTCTCGCTTCTCCTATCGGACAAAGATCATGGTTAGGAAAAAAGGTAAAGAAAATTATTAATATGGGCAGATACCCAGGACTGTGAGCTACCCACTACCTAAAGGTAGTGGGCTTCTGTTAAATGGTTCACCAGACTAAGCATTTAGAAATGGATACTACGATATTTAGGTCATGATACCCTCGGTTGACGCAACAGACCGTCGCTCTATCATACATATTTAAGTTAGGTCAGAGTAAGAACAGCCTTGTGATATGTATGCGAAAAAGCCTTTATATCATTGTCGAGTTGAAGTCGGAACAGTTGTATGGTAACAGTACAGCAAAGTACGCATCACCTACCATTTGGTAGAGTATTTATAAGGAGGAACTTATTTATGGTTTATGTGATTTCACAAGATAGTAAACCACTAATGCCCTGTAGTAATCCAATTGCAAGATTATTACTTAAGCAAGGCAAAGCAAAAGTTAAGAGGCGTGAGCCATTTACAATTAAATTGATTTATGAAACAACAGATTACACTCAAGATTTAACTCTTGGCGTAGATACACAGCCTTTTTGCAGGGCGAATCTTTCATACTATTAATGAGATTATACAAAAGGAGGTCTTATAATATGATTAAGGCGAAAAAAATTAAAACAGCAATCATAACACATACAAAAGAATTCTTATCTGATGAATCAGGAATGGAATTTTTACAGTTAGCGATCGTTATCGTTATTGTCGCTGGATTGATTGTAGTCATGCAACGTTTAGGAAAAGCTATTTATTCTAAAATTGGCGGTGCTGCCGATCAAGTAGAAGGTATGGATACAAATCTGGATAGCGGCAATAATGGTGGAGGAAATTAATTTCTTCATTATCAAACACATCCAAAAAACGCGGTCAACTTCGGTTGTATCCCCCTCCCGGACAGTAAACTATGTCCGGGAAAATTGCGTATTAATACAAGATTGGAGAAAAAATGTGTAAGAAAAAATTGTTTGTCTGTTCTTTTTTTATACTCCTATTGCTTTGCGGCTGTCACAATAGAAAAACGCAAATTAAATCACAAAAATTGGAATCTGCTACAACATTAGAACAAGAGATATCAAAAAAGACAGAAACAAGAAAGTGGAAAAAAAAACTTGTTGATGAAACAGGAAATAAATCATATGACGAATTAAGCAATATTGAAAATGAAGTAGTAAAAATGCTCAATCAATATCAGGGAATTATATTTAATTTAGATAAAAATACCCCTGATTACACAGATAAGCTTCTTTCTATGTATTCTAATCAGCTCGATAATGGTTCTGATAAAAATAAGGTTAAAAAGATTTATAAGGATTTTCATAAAGAAAAAACAATAGCTTCTTATAAAGGATTTTCTTCTTATGGAATGCATATGAAAGAGTATGAGATTCCTACTGTTGTCATATTTGGGTTAACAACAATTCATTTAAAATCATCTGTCTTACCAGAAGGAGATTATGATATTTCTGCTCGTTTTGTACTAGAAAAAGATGGACAAGACTGGAAAATGGTAAAATGCACATGGGGAAATATCTATAAAAGTGGTTCTGTAAAGGCTTATGATAATTATAATGGTTCAATGATAACCTATGAAGGGAAGTATATAGGAATGTTACAATTCGACTAAAAAACAGCTTCATAACAACTGTAAATTAAAACAAAAGGAAGGTGATGACCTTGAAACGCGTATTTGCTATCCTGTTTTCAGCTATGATGTTGACACAACCAGTATTGACACAGGCAGCAATCACAAATGTTACCGATGATAGCGGTGGAGGTGGAACTGTAGATGCTACTTCTGATGTAAATCGAGAAAATTGGTCAACTACGGATGAAAACAGGAAAAATAACTCGAATAGTGAAAACTCGAACCATTCGTCATCTGGTTCAATCAATAACAGTAATGGTTCAGATGATACTTATAAAGAAACCCCGGAACAAGCAAAAGCAGGAGCAGATAAATCCGCTCTTAGAGAAAAAATGTCTCAGTTTATGAAACGGGTTAATCAGAATAAAACTTTTACCAGCAGTGATTCGGGTTATCCTGGAACGCTTACATTCGGTTGGAAAAAATTGAGCAGGCAAGATATCAATGACACATTATCTTTATATAATAAATTTCTGAATTCTTCCAGTAAACCGGGATGTTCCTCTTATGTCCGTCATGATAAGATTGATAAAGTGATAAAAGAATCTGGTAGCGTAAAGAAATTAAAAAAGACGGCAGAAGGAAGAAACACACTGAAAAAAATAACAAATGCCATCAATAAAAAGGAAGGATTAAATAATTCAGAAAAGACGAACTTACCACTTAATATCAGTGACTATTGTGAAGGAACAGAAGTCTCTAATCCTATCCTAAAAAAAGCCAAAGAGATTGGAGATTATATCGTGGCAAATCGCTGGAGATATTCCAATGCCAGAGGAGCAAAACGATGGAGCAGAGGATTTATGGACCCTTATGCAAACTGTGCCAGTTATGTTTCTATCGTCTTACAGGAATGTGGACTGATTCCCAAAGGAAAAATTTTTTACTACAGCGGTTCTGAATTAAGAGGAAGTGCTTTACCGCTTGATAACAGCAAATTTGAGATCATACAAGGTATGCCATCGGATGGTTTAAAACCAGGCGACATCTGCTTATGGAGTTTAAGCCGAAACCATGTAGGTCATACCAGTATATTCGAGAAAAAAGTAAACGGAAAATATTGGTGGTATGATGCCGGTAAAGGAAACACGGATACAAAAAGAGAGAATGGTGTTTTTATAAAAACACATTTGCAGCATAATTATGGAAATATCAACCAGCAGCTTAAATGCGTGATCCGTGCAAAAAATATGCCTACAACATCTTCCGGTAAAAGCATTTTTGGAAATTACGATTATTCCGCCAGAAAAGATATTGTAAATGGCGGTATAAAGGATGCTGACAATTATTCTGATCTCATAAAGATCTTCCAGGATTATAAGAGTAATGCAATGGAAGATTATGTTAAGATGATCGCTATCACTGATTATCATATTACCACTGTAGACACACAGTATGAAGAATCTATCAATTATTATCCAAAAGATCCAAATAAGCCAAGCCTTAAATGGACTTTAACTAGCAAAGAAACAGGAAAAGTTTATACCTTTGAAACAAATGGAGATTCTATTCATCTTACAGGTGTTCCATCAGGAAAATACACCTTAAAAGCAGAGCAGCTTAAAAAGGTAACACACTGCACACGCTCTTATTACGAAATACGAGAATATATGTTTGATGCTGCATCACAAGTATTACTTCACTTCAAAGCCATTTCTACCAGCGGGAATAATGACAAATATGTTGACATTGATAAAAAAGAAGAACTGGTATGGGAGGAGAGAACAGAAGATAACTTTGAAGTTCATGAAAGGGGAAATACTTCGGATAGCGGAACGCAAAGAGTTAAATAAGAAAAAAAGACCCAGCAATTCTTTGTTGGGTCTTTTCTTTTCACAATAATATATGCAGAGTAATCAGTTTTGAGTAAAACTTCGAAATAGTTTGCAGCAATTATCTGGCAAGTCTTCTGATATAGAGTTTTCTATATAATCAAAGCAAATTAAATAAAGCTGTTTTCCATCGCTATAACAATACGCTTTCCCTATATAGTTTTGAGTATTATCTGACCATGAATAAGATGCAGTTACTTTATCCGAAGATGCACTAAAATCACCTAATATAAAATTATTTTTTCCGTTTTTTAATACACTGGAAAAATCGGTTGCAGTAATATTCGTTAATGAAGTGGCAGAGTTTAGTATGGTAATTGTTTCTGATGCATTATTATCTTGGCTCATAGCCACAATCGCATTATCTGCCTGTGATACACTCCAAGATGAAGGAATTCCTGTCTCAAAGTTTAAAGATTGAATATACTGCAAAGAAATATCTTCTGGAATAGTATTTTTTGTCGTCCATTGAAAAGATGATAAAATCTTGTCATAATAGGGAAGTATCTTTTTATAGTTTTGGTCATTAAATACACATTGTAAAGTTACAACATAGTCTCTGGACCAGTACACATCGTCCACATAATCATAAGTATTATCCGACAAATCCTGATAAGAAACCTGATAATTACTGGTGGAATTTTTTACAAAATTTACAAAGGTTTTTCCTTGTCCAGCAATTGATTCAGAAAGAGATTCAGATGTTGTATTATTAACAGACGGATCATAATCAGAAATTTTTATTGTAACAGATGATGCTGAAGGCTGATGGACGAACATTGTTGTTCCGTCTTGATTTATTCTTTTCCAATCAGAAGGAATATTCAAGGCAAAACCTGCTTTTGTATCTTCATATTGTGTTGTATTTATTGGCTTTGTTTCTGTAGTGGCCTCTGAGAATGTCTCAACTTTATCTGAATTTGAATATACTCCTAGTTTCTTTTTAGAACTGGATTGGCTGAATATTGCAAAAACGATAGATAACAAGACCAGTCCTACTAAAAAAGAATAAATTTCCCTCTCATGGCTTTTTAAATCATATTTGTTTGGTAATCTCATAAATCCCTCCTAATTAAAAATTATATATATTTAAGTATGAAAGAATGTAGAAATTTTCTACAAAAAAAGACTCATACCTTGTATGATATGAGCCTTTTGCAGTTCCCCTCTACTTGGCTTCATTAACTATTTTGCTAACTTCATTTTTTCGATAGGAGGTGATACACCGACGGGCAACTGAAGTTGACCGCGGCTTCTTTACGAGACTTTCGCCTCGCTGGGGGAACACAACCCCTCTATCCCTTGTGACAGGGATTACTTTTATTTAAGCGGCTCTTGACTTTCCCCATAGGCTACGGTAACGATGCCGCCTTTCTTTTCTATACTGGTGGTTCGCACGGCTCCCCATTCCTGACTGATGATTCTTACCATTATATCTCTCGTTACACAAGCTTTTTGCTCCAATGTAGATATCAGTATAGGATACCACTTTCGTTGTCTCATAAAAATAGCTTAGTTCCTGTCCATCAAATGCAGAAGGGTATTCTTTACGCAGGATGTTCCCTGCTCCATTAATATCTGCATTGATGAAAAGACCGCTGTTTGTTTTATATAATCCTCGGCGTACTCTCTTTCCTGAAAAAGTGTGGTTTGTCGTATCACCTTTTTTATAGGCAGGAATGACATCTAAGTCCAGCAGGCTTGCTCTTGATGTATAACTCTCTTCTCGGAGCACAACCGGTATCCCTGCTTTTGCAGCGGTATACCGAAGGATATCCAGAAACCGGCAGAACGGAATGGAGACAAAGTTCTGGTTATTCTGTCTTCCAATGCAGATATTCTGCTTCTGGTCTTCATTATGTCCGGCAACGATAACTTCTGCCTGCTGCTGTTTTGCGTACCGGACAAGATACCACGCTGTTTTGTAGAAAAAATCCCGCAGGCGTGTCTCCCGTTTCCGGCTGAGTGTATGGAGCCGTTTGGTCTCTTTCTTAGAATGAGTGCTGTCACTGCCTTTCGTGACTTCAGAAAGAAGTCTGGCTCTTTCTTTATTAAAGTTCTGGTTCATAGATTTTACAGCTCCGCCTTTGATTAAAAACGGTGCATCTCCAAAGTTATTGGCAACCGCACAGAAGTTGTCCACGCCCACATCTATCCCAAGGATACGTTTTGGAGATTTTGGCACTTCTGGAAGAACTATGTCTTCTTTAAAAGTGAGCAGAATGCTGTATCCACCATACTGCGGCTTCACCTCTGTCTTTACATAAGTCATACCGGAATACAGGGACTCTTTCCCGATCAGCACAGGCGGCTTGTGATTCACGAACCGCAGGTAAACATGCCCATCTTTACGGATAAATTTCGCTGTCTGGTTTGTATAAGCGGCTGTCATAGCGGGCTGCTTAATATAGCCCGGTATCCTTGGACGGGCTTTATACTTCTCTGGATGGATAGCATAGTCTTTTTGTAACTGAAAATAAGACTTCCAGCTCTTAACAGTCTTCTTTATTGCATTCTGGTTAACCTGGCTGTTCATCCGCCGGTAGGTTGGATGGTCTGTATACTTAAAGATAGCATCTAATACCGTATAAGATAAGAACCATTCATCCCTTGTCGGATAAGGAACAACCTTGTACTTTAGCTTTGACATCGCAACAGCACCAGCCATACCGCCAGTCTTTTTGTATCCCTCCTGTTTTTTACAGTATACTTCATAACTATGAGCATTTGCTTTCTGAATCCCAGTAAAGACATAATGAAGAACCTCTGTTTCATGGGAAGTCCTTTCTTCCGGGGACTTCCGTATCCCTGTCATCGTGTTACGGATATAGAAATTCGCTGCATTGTACATGCACTTGGCAGCTGTGGTGTTTTCTTCAAAATATCTGCATAACACAGCATCTTTATCTGGTCTTATCATGATCTTCCATGTGCGCATATAACATCTCTCCTTTCTATTTCTTACTAACAGTATGATAGATTTTAAGTAAAAAAGATTTTTCTGTAGAAGTCTTATTATTTCAAACAGCCAGAGATAACCATGGGGGCATTCATCCGCAGGCAACTAGAGTTGGCTGCGGTTTTCTGCATGTGTTTGATAAAAAAATTTAATAATTTTTCTAATCATTCATACTAGATATAGATAAAAATTTCTTACTACACAGAAAGGAGGAGCAGAATATATTCTTCTCCAGCCGACAAGAATGGATGAGAATATCCTGCACGTAAATAAAAATGAGTGATTTATCAGGTATTCAAAAGATTATTTATAGTGACGATACAACAAACACTAGCATGGACCAGCGGGCAGAGAGAAAAGATCCATCTCTGGCAATAGATACAGTCGATCGTGCGGTACGTGTCATGCTGGATAATGAGCGCAATGAAGATGGTTATAAATATGAAGAATCCTATATCTATAACTTAAATGCAGATGATATTGGTCCCGGATTGGGATGGGAATGTTTACGACTTGAACGTGCAGTCGTAGAAGACGAAACGGGATATGTCCCAACAGTCAATGTATATCTGGTATCTGCAGATGGGAAGACCGAAGAATTAGTACATGGAACAGAAAAGGGTTCTGCTGAATGGGTATATGACAAAGAAAAGATAGAAAAGTTTGCAAAAGACTGCTGTACAAAAGATGGCGGAAGAGGATTCGTTTCCACAATTGATCTAGGACTGACAAATCCCAAGGTTGACGTTCCGCCGAAACCGGTTGTGACCACAGTAGATGCAGATAACTTTATGAATCTCCTAGAAGAAAAAGGAATTAGTGAGGCTTTTTATGACATCACAGAGGAACAGGGAGTATACGCCGAGCTGGATTCTGGGTTTGTTCCCTTTGAGTATCGTGATCAATACAGGGATATTGTAGAATCTATCCGTGAATTTGACCCTTGTTATGGTTATATAGCAGGACACGATACAACCCGTACTGACAATGTAGAAGTGAAGGAATTGACTTCTCCTAATGAAATTCAAGACTTTATCAAGGATTTCGTTGGAGAAAATCCTGATTTATATGATATTGATCATGTAAAAATATATATACAGTCCTCTGATGCACTTACAGATGGGGAAATAGAAGGTTCTTATGTCCCTTATATTGAAACGGAGGGAATCCGGCTTAATGGAGAACAGCCAGAAAAACTCTCTATTCCTGTATCAAACCTTGTAACAATCGAATGTCATGAAAAAGATGCCCCGGCTAATGTTGTGTCCAGAGCAACTACTATTATGGATGGTTTTGGACGAACATGGAATCCGGAAGGGAATTATTCTCGTTTAAATATCCATAATCAAGATTTTGGAATTTCCAGCCGACTGACAATGGCTGCCGGACGTTCTAATTATCTCAAAGAGGCCGATCAAGTACTAGATATGTGCGGAAAAGAAGAAAGGGACCGCATTGCAGATCAGAAAGAGGTTAAAGAAGAACTTCTCAATGAAAAAGTATTTGTTATGGATTCTGTTTCTTTTTTCCTTAGTGTTGGAGTAGATGGAAATTCTCCGCAAAGGGTTTATGCACAAAGAGTACAGGATTTAAAAGATAATAGAACCGAGATTGAAAATCAGTATCTGCGTACAATGACAGCAAAAGCATATGTATCCGCTAAGATACTGCCAGTTCATGATGCAATACTAGAAAAAGTCAAAACACTACGTTCTGAGGCATCGAAGCCCAAAAAAGAACAGGACTTTGAAAAAGTCAAAAAACTGGAGCGTATGATTATTCAGGACGTAAGAGAATATAAAGGGATTTATGAGCGATACGGTGTCCAGGCACTAGCTCTTCATGCATCGAATCTTGAAAAGGCTTATGATAAAAATGACCCATTTCTTGACGAATCGAGATATAAGGAAACTTATGAAACTCAAACAAGATGGATCAAAGAATTCGGTCCAGAAGAAGACACGGAAGTCGATAAAGATTTAGATGCACGTATTGGTGCTTTTATTGGGTCATCAGGTGTCCGTGGGCAGCTTCCCGCCATAGAAAGCAGGGAGCTTCCTGACTATTCTAATTCTGAGATCGAACATACAATTCGTTCTATTTTGGAGGAAATACGTGACGAATCCAACGAAAAATATTCTGATCTTGAAGGGCACAAGCTTATCACAGCGATTTCAGACCGGACAGGAACACTTACTATCCGTACTGAAGGAATGGTAGAGGGCTATCCTGTGCTTCCTCCATTTGCACGGCCGGATATCATAGATAAGATAAAAACAGAAAGATATTATCCGATCACTTTTCAGTCAGATGACCAGCATGATTTTATTGATAATGCAATCCTATTGAGAGATGATGAAAATAAAGATAAAAATCTCGATCTTTTAACTCTTGCAGTTAGAAAAATTGGAGCAGATGTAGGAAAAATGGATCATGGAGAAAACCATCACCTTTTCGATATAATCAAAGGGAATATGCTCAGTCAGACTTTTGAAAAAACACTGCTTATTAATGTAATAAATGATATTGACAAAAAAAAAGATGGAAACGAAAAGATAAGAGTTGAAAAAATTTTTAAAGATGCATTATCAAAAACAAAGGAAGATGTAGCTAAAGAGGAAAAAGAAGAAAAAAAAGTAGATGTGTCCGAAGAACAAAAAGAAGATAATTCTCCCGATGAAGTAACAGATGAAAAATCTTTCTACAAAGTACAAACTTCTCCTTACGCAAAAATAGATCCTAAGCAGGAAGTTGCAATATCAAAAGAAAAACAAGAGGAATTAAAAAAAGAAGCAGAAACTGAGGCTAAAAAAGATGAGAGAGTAGTTGAAGACCCAGACAAATATGATGAAGTATTTAAAGAGAAATATGACCAAAAAACGGAGGCTTTAAAAGAAAAACTTACAGCATTAAAAGATGAGATCCTGCATTACAATAAACAGCTTAGTACTTATGAAGATATTCCATTTAAATACAGAGGCCAACATGCTTTTTATCAGGCAGCAAAACATGAGCATGATAAAGCTGCGTTTGAATATGAAAAGATAGGTGGGGCAGTTGGTACCGGGCAATTCCTCAGTGAGAAAATGAGTACTTTAAAAATGTATTGTAGTTTATCAGATTTATGTAGCTGTGATTATGCAAAAACCCTCTTTTTAAATATTCTTAGAGGAAAACCAGAACAAACAATATCTGATATCTATAAAAAAGAGGATGGCTCAAATTATAAAGGAAGAAGCCATTTGGTTCAATTTGTTTCAAAAGAAGCTGTGATTCGAGATAAATATCTGCGGCCGCTTGCTAATATTAACGCTGCAGTTGTTCGTACATTTTTACCGAAAGAAATGAAGGATCTTACTGTAAAAGAAGAAAAAAATACTGACAAGACTGAAAATGAGAAAAAAGAACCCAATATAGAAGAAAAAACAAAGAAAACAGAAGCTGTTGTGGAAGAAAAATCTGTAAAAAATGATGTGGTAAAAGAAAAAAATCCTTCGGAAAAAGAAGATATTGAAGCGATAGAGAATGCTGCGGATAAAGGGAAGGCTGATTCTTCTACAATAGAAGATAAAAAAGATAGGACAATGGATACAGAAACTCCTGTAGAGAAGAACCCTGTAGAAAATGAAACAGGGGCCGATATAAAAGAGGAAAATCCTTCAAAAAAAGAAGATATAGAATCGGCAGAAAATCCTGAAAAACTGACCGTTCATTTCATTGAAGATAATATCAGTGACAAGGAAGAAATTGATTCTTCTACAATAGAAGAAGAGGAATCGGAAGTTGGTTCTTCTAATACGGATTGGTTAGATGAAGTAGGAAAAAAAGTAGAAGACGAAGAACTGGAAGAAAAAATAACAGAAAATGAGGAAAAAGAAGCTCCCAAGACTGAAAATGAGGATATTGAATCAGACAAAGAATATCTTTTAGAAGAATCAGAAGACAAAGATGCTTTTGAAGAAAATACATCCGGTATGGAAACAAATATAGTAGATGAAATGACTTCAGAAAAGGATTCTTCAGCAGATAATGATAATAATTCAGAAAAAGTAGAAGATACGGATTTGGGAAAAACAGAGGAACATATGGAGGACGATGTTAAAGAAAGTAAAATGATTCCTACTGGCGATATCGATAAAAAAAATGCGGACAAGGAAGAAAAAAGAGAAATATTATTATCAAGAGAAGAAAAAGCTTTAAAAGATAAATTGGAAAATCTTCCAGATACTATTTCATCTAATCAGGTTTCTAGTGATCCAGATGTAAAAGGTTTGATTGGAGATATAAGAAAGACAGCTGGAGGGCAAAATATTTCTGACCCAATTGCTAAAGTGGTTGCTTCACTATCTATAGATAAGGAAAAAAATGACATAAGCGACAAAAAGACAAAAAATATTTGTAAAGGAATGGAGTCTATAACGAAGGCAGATGGGGCATCTGTAAAAATAAAAAACATTATTGGAAAAGCAAGAAATATTATTAAAGACTATCAAAAACCTCTCGGAATCGTATCTCCTGAGACAAGAGTGTTGATGACTCTCTCTGACCGATTTACAAATTATATCGAATCCAAAATTCCTCTTGCTGCTGTACGGATGGATATCAAAGCATACCATGATAATTTTTCTGGAAATATTTCTGGATTTTTATCTAATGTAAGCAAAGCCCTTGGGGATACAATAGACAAATACAAGATGGAATTGAAAGAAAAAAATGCCTTAGTTGTATCAAGAATTGATAATATCATGAATAGTATCTCATCCGTAACTGGTATTGATATTGATAAAGCAGGAGCGGTAATCAAAGATACGATAAAGGGGATTTCAATTGGAGTAACAAAAGGAATCATTGCTTTTTTTTCCTACGACCCTATCGTATCTCCTATAGAGAAGCAGGAAGAATCAAAGCCTGAAGATATCGAAAAAAATGAGGAAGTCACTATAAATGATAAGGAAACAGAATGGAGGGCAACTCCAAACGTAACTATTATGGACGCAGATAAAACAGATAGTGATTTAAATGAAAATCACAAAGAAAATATAGAACAAATGTCAAGTGATAAAATAAGCATGGCTGTGGATGCGGAAGAGTCGATGAATAATCATCTTAAAGAAGATAACACTGAAAAAGAGGAAATAGAAAATCTTTCTCCGTTAAAAGAAGATAATGTTATAAATAATAAGCAGCTAAATGAAAAAAATGATTCTATAAGTATGGAAAAAAATGACAAAACACAGGAGACAATGATAGATACAAATGGTTCTAATAATATAGAAAAGATAATGGAAGATACCTTTCATGGAGAAACTACAGTATCGTCAGATAAAGATCATATTATAGATAATACCCCTGTACAAGAAGATAAAAAAACAGAAGATGTAGAAGATAAGAAAGCAGAAGATTTCACTGATGCAGCTATGGCGATTGAATCAGAAACAAAAGATGCAGAAAAGAATATTGATGCAGAAGACATAGAGGTTTCAGAAAATGATAAAACTGCCCAGGAAGAAAAAACTGATATAGAAACAACGGAAACTACACCAATACAAAACGAAGACGTTTCTTTTACTGAGGATGTGATCAGTGATAATGAAACAAAAGAAGATTTAAAAGAAGCGGTTGCAGAATATTTAGAAGAAACGGATTCTTCTCCTTTATTGGAACAGACTTACGACCGCCTTTCTGAATATGATACAATGACAGGAGAAGAAAAAGCAGAATTTTTGGAGAATATTGTTTCGGGAATTGAAGAATATATTGAAAAAAACAATGATGATGAAAACTCAGATAATGAAGATATTATGGCAGAAAAAATAGGAGATCTTCTTGCTGATATGGCAGCTTCCATGAATGGTTCTTTGGATGATAACATGGAAATTGCAAAAGAGATAGTCTTAAATTCTGGAATGGACAACGATATGAAAGAAACAGTAATCAATAAAGCATATGAAGAGATTCCAGGTCTTATTGAGAAAGAACCGGCAGAAATGGAGATAGGTGGAGTTGTTTCGGATGGAGAGAATGCATGGATGGTAAACGATGTTACCGTTTCTCCAACAAATGCAAGTGCAGATATTATTGCGGATAAAGCAACTGATTTTGAATCTACAAATCCAATTTCAGATGCATTAGAATCTCTTCATTCAGAACATTCTCTTGATACAGGTATTGAACAGGGGAATGTAGATGCTTTAAATAGCGATATAGGTACAGATACAGGATTAAATAGTGATTCGGTTATAAGTACTGCAGATGAAAATCCTGTTGATACGGCTACCCCAGATATGACTACAAATGATGATTCTCCTTTTGTTAATAATGAAAGTATGGTCATGCAGGGAAACGATGATTTAAGCGATTCTCCAGTTTTTGATGATACTCTTAGTTATCCAGATACGGATCTTTTCTCAACTGATATAAAAGGAAATGACATAAATGATGAAGATAATTTTAGCTTCTCCGATCCTGTAGCCTATGATTTTTAGAAAGGAGGACTTTGATGCCTAAAGAATATTGCGATATCTTATTATTTGCCATCGGAACTACAGCTGGACTTGTTTTAGGTTTTCTATTCGCTCTATTTATCTTAAAGGATGTGCCGGTCATTTCTCGCAGAGTAAGGAGTAGGATAGGGAAAGGACAGAAAAGAAAACAGACAGGAAAACATGATAAAATTCCTAAACAAAGAAAGAATAAAGAAAAAAATATTAAAAAGAAGAAAATATCATTTTCAGAAAGAATATCTAAATTAACAAATAAAACATCTTGGAGTGAATTGTCTTGTATCATTAATAAAACAGATCCTGTTGCAAGTGTTAGAAAAAAAAGAAAAAAACAGGACGATTCCTACCAATATATCAAAAGATTAAAAAATTAAAGAAGGAGGATGCAGGAAAATTTTCTCAATGATATATCATTGAGATTTCCTGCTTTTAATGAATGGACGTACAAGTTTCTACACTTTGTTATATCCCAAAACGTAATATTAAATATTACGTTGCTTATGCAGGGGCAGCGATCATTAATGATATACAACGGAAAAAGGATGCTGGACTTGTTATAGATTGCACTAGAGGAAAAAAAATCTTATCTGTAGTTTATTTACAGTCGGGTGAAGCGGTGCTTGTTAATACAAAATTATCTACTTTACATACTCGTATGGAAGAAGCAGAAAAGAAAGAAAAGGAGTGATATCTTTGGAATTTTTATTTACAGGATTGCTTTTTGGCTTTTTAATGGGAACGGTTGTTTCTTTTGGGCTTTTTTTAAAAAATTCTATTTACAGAAGAAAGAGCCGATATGGATTTGAAAAGGAGATACGCCAAATATTGAAAGCTGACGAAAAACTTTTATCAAAAGATATTAGCGACCACTCTAGTCAATCATATCATTAAAAAAGAGCGGGGTTCCCGCTCTTTAATTTTTGAGATAAATAATTCCATCAGCTTTCTCAATCTTTTTTTCTGTAGGAACAAATATTTCATAAAATTCAATAAATTCATATAATACGTAAAATTCATTTTTTGACTGTAGCATATGATAAAACTCAATATCATGTATTATCCCATTGTCTGGCATATAAACACAGATACATGGAATATTCTTTGTTTCTGTATTAGAAATGAGTATTTTCTTTCCGTCATAGGATACATATGCATAAAAAAAACGATTTAATCCATGAAACCCAATGACTTTTATGGTTTTATCTGCTAGTATTTTGAAATAATTTATCTTTTTCATATGCACCTCCTTGTGCTAGAAATTAGAAAGTTACCAGAAAAAAAGAGACATTATATTATATTAATAGTATGCAAGTTATTGTAGTGTTATGTATATTCTGTAGAAATCTTTTCTTCCAAAATATCATACTAAATATAAGAAGGCAAAGGGGATATCTTGTATTGTCAAACACATGCAGAAAACCGCAGCCAACTTCGGTTGCCCGCCGGTGTATCACATAACGTCAGTGACGAGCAAAGAAAACGGTATCTCCCACTGTTAAACACTGCCGGAAGGGATACCGGCTGTGGATTAAAACAAACAAAAAAAGAAAGGAAGGTAGCTATGCCCAATAAAGTATTACGATTACTTTTTCTCAGTGTTCCATTACCAGTAACTTTAACGGGAACCTGTATCACTGCAGGGACTCCCTCTATGTGTTATGCAGCTACGACAGATACAGAAAAAGGAGTCATAAATATCGCACAGTCTGTCAGTGCAGTAAGAAGTGAATCGGAAGAACAGAATTATACTTTTTCTTATTCCGCTTACGATCCTGCCACTTATGATGGAAAAGTAGGCTTTTCTATTCGGTTTGATAAAGGATTTTATCCAAGATCATTAAATTTAGGAGACTGGACTGATTATAAAGGTGAACTTTCAATAGAAGTATACCATGAAAAGAATTTTTTAGGAAAAGAAACCGTATCGCCAGGAAATGAAGTAGATATGACAAAATATGAAGGGTGCGATATGATTCGTATTCTTTATGGTGAAGAAGAAACAAATTCTGTTAAGAATTTTACCGGAATGATTCTTTCTGGAGAAATCCATGCTTCGGAGAGCGATGAAAAACTTTTAGTGTCCGCTGATTGTTTTGGAACAGATGCAGAAGGAGAAAATGAGACATTCTGTCACAGCAGCATTCGGACAAATTGTAGATATTCCATTCCAGATAAACCAGATGTATCTTTATCAAAAAATACTTTAAAATATGGAGAAAGCACAGAAATGCATATCAAAAATCTAGGTTCTTCAGGCAATACTGATATTGATCATCAAGAATTTAAGATGAATATTCCCGCAAGACTGGATATTGAGAAAATCAAGATGCCAGAATTTGATAATGCAGATGTGGAGTTGTATATTAATGGGAAAAAAGTGGAGGTCGAAAACGGAGAATATATTCCAGAAAAAGCAGTTGCCTCCATTGAATTGATGATAAGAACAAAAGAACAGACTTTTAAACAAACTTCTGACATGTCCTTTATTTTAAAGAATTCCGTCGATACAAAAGGTTCTGAAAACCTTCAAGCGTTTTCAAAAACAGTCTGCGCAAATAAGACGACATTTAAAGTCTATTCAGAATCCCTAAATATTAAGTTCGAGAAAGAAAATGTAAAAGATGATGATAAAAATAATAATGATGGAAAGGATGATGATGCCAAGAAGGACGATGATAAGAAAGACGATAACGGAAAAGAACCGTCTAAACCATCTGTACCCACAGCACCTGTTACACCTACACCGATTCCTAACCCTTCTGACAATAATACCCCGGTAACTCCTTCTCCTAATGATAAAAATAAAAAAGAGGAAGAGAAAAAGAATAAAAAACCGGTTAAAATAGTAGATAATACAGGACTTTCTCTAAAAAAGGCAAAAGTAACCAGTAATAAAGGGGCTGTATATGACTTTACTTCCAATGACACAAAATCTGTTGCCAGCATTATGAAAGATGGCACCAATATGGATAATGAAACAAAAATAGAGAATGATATTCCAGATAATTCCACAGAAGAAAAAAATAATTTGGAAGAAGAAATGGAAAAGGTAAAAAAAAAGAAGGCTCAAAATCCAGTTAAAAAAGTGAAAAATAACCGATTCGCTAAGGTTGCTATCGTAGGAGGAATTGTTTTATCAGCATGTATTATTGCTTCGTATTTTCTTTTAAGAACACCAAAAGAAGAAACAAGAAAAGGAGGAGTAGATGATAAAAAAAACAATGATTAGGATTGTGATCATTTTGATTTTGGCAGGTTGTGCCGGAGCCGGAATCAGGTCTTACTATCTTTATAAACAACAATACACAGGAAAAGAGTGGCTGTCTCATCAAAACAGTTATTTTAAACAGTTAGAAACTTTCTCCGATACTGTAGATACAGTTATTTCCTTATATCTTAACAATAATATCTCAGAAAAAGACCTGCAAAACCATATCGGTGACCTGCAAGAAGAATTATTGTTAATGCATACCGCATATAAAGAAGAAAAAGAAAAACATCCTGTGCGTCTTGGTACAGATACCTATGAGACAAAATCAGGGACAGAAGCTGTAAGTGGATTATATGAAGTATATGAAAAGATGCTGGATGATTTATCTTCTTTATCTGGAGACAAAGACAAATTTACATATACAAAATTAATCTACAATAATGAGATTGCAGATAAAATCGCAGCCTATAAAGCAGCTCTGATATGTACATCAGAAGAAAAAGAAACGAATAATAACGGGAATTAAAGAAAGGGAAAAATTGATGAAGAAATATTCTATTGCGGCTACCACAGATATCGGAGTCTCAAGAGAAAGACAGGAAGACTATATTTTTTTTAAAGAATTGGATGAAAAAAATCTTTTTTGTGTTATTGCAGATGGTACAGGTTCTCGTCCTTCCATCCCTCAGCCAGCCTCGATTATCTGTCTTGAAATCGGTAATTTTATACAGACAATGTGGAAAAATAAGAAAAAAGATTTTTGTTTAGACCCTAAATTTTATATGAAATTGGCCATGTTAATTGCAAATAAGGTCATTGGAGCCTTTAAAATGGGAAACGAAGAATTATATTCTGGATTTGCTGCAAGTGTTACCTGTTGTCTCTTTACGGAAAATAATCAGATATTTATCGCTCATTGTGGAAATACAAGAGTATATATGCTCCGAAACGGAGTCCTTACACAACTTACAAAAGATTATACAAAGGCAAATGAATTATTGAATGTGGGGAAAATAACAAAGGAAGAATATTATGTTCATGCGGATCGCCTCCTTATCACAAATGGGATTGGGTTGGTAACTGAACCGGAAATACAGCTGCGTGCAGGAAGAATAAAGGATGATGATATTATCTTAATGACAACAGATGGTGTTCATTACGCGATCCAGCCGCAGGCAATGGCAGAAATTATATTAAAAAGCCAGGATTGTGAGATGGCTGCCTATAATCTTGTAGATGCTGCTAAAAATATCATAAAATATCCAGATAATATGTCTGCGATGGTTCTATGCACTAATCAGTAGAGAAAAAAGAGGAAATCGAAATTACTCGATTCCCTCTTTTTTGTTTATTCTTTTTCTTCAAGACCTGCCTTCAGAAGTTGAACGTACCACTGAGATTTTATCATCTCATCTGTAATGTCGTCAAATTGTCTCGGGTCTTTGATTATGTTCCAATAGCTTTCGCAGCCATAGATGATTTTCTGTAGCTCAAAGACATAAATTGCTGGATTATTAGCAGTATCAATGTGAAGTTTATTATCTTCCTCATTGTGAGAAACATGAATATACCATGGTAATTCTCCTAGATATAATCCCAAAAATGTCTTTCCCTCATATTCTTCAGCGCATGGCATAACTCGAACAGGCCTTCCTATACAAGTTCCTCTACTTTTAATTGGCTTAACCTCAATTCCGTCAATTGTAAGAGGATACTGGATATACCGATGTTTGAACTGCTCACAATTTTCGCATTGTTCTGGTGTTACATAGTGTGTTTCTTTATCATTTTTTAACTTACAATAGACCTGATCCATATTTTCCCCTTGATACAAAAAGGAATAACGACAATTTTCTTGTTTTTCTGTTGGTGCTTTCATACAATGATCTCCTATATTAATTTTGTTTTGCAGAGAAAGACTGTGTGATGCTTTTCATCATAACTGAAAAGTCTTTAGGGTCTAGTTTATTTATTGCATCTTGTGACATTAGGTGCATGATAATAAGTGCAGTAAAGAAAAAGGTAGGTTCATTGTTTTCAAAGGATTCTTTCCGTACTTCGGAGATAAATTTCGCCACCATTGTTTTTGCTGCTTGTACTTCTTTATTATCCAATTCTATCTTTTCATTGTTTATATTTATTACCAAGCCGAATCTCCTCCTTCAATGATTTATTAAATTTATAAAATTGGTATAACAACGCATTCTTTTGAAAAGAATTTAAACAATCATGTAACATATCCAATGGGTCAGAATATTGTTCTCTATAAATATCCACTAGACGATATTTCTCCAAGAACTGAAGTGCCTTTTTTTTATCAGAAAAGAACTTATAAATTTCCTCTATTGAATCAGGATGGAGATACTGTTCAATTGCATAATTTAAACAGATGGCCTTATTAATCTCACCATGGAGTTTTAAAAAAAATCCTTTTGGATATTTTATCAACTTTCCCTGTAACACCTTTTCATAAACATTTAATGTAAGTTCTCTCTGTGTAATATGTACCATTTCAGGATACATCCTCCATGCATAATAAAAATAATCTGTTTTAGGACTTAATTCTGGAGGAAACTGGATGCTATTGGCTACTACCCGCAGCTTTAACATGTCTATAAGTTCTCCAGAAAGAAAAGTCCTTGTTACAATCGGGCTCCAGTCTAAAATTTCTTCAAATACATACCGGAGTAGATGCAGTGCATAACGATCATCTGCGTTCTTACTGATATAAGTTGCCGTGAATTTTGAACGGGAATTAATCGTATTTCCCAACAAGATTTGTTCATACTCCATTAAAACACCTGTTTCATTCATAAAAAACTCCTTAAAAATATAATATTTTTTCTGTTCCTATTTATTAGTATGAAAGAATATACAAATTCCTATTTTTCTGTGTAAAAAACTTATACAGAAAAAATGTGAGATATCTCAATCAATCATACTATTAATAAAAAATGAGGTGAGATTATGTATAGAGCGAGAACACATGTAAATCAAAAGGCGTGTATATGCATGTACGAAGATACCATGCATATGCAATATCACGACATTATTGTATTTGATACGGAAACGAGCGGGGTAAAACCCTCAAAGGATTATATCGTACAATTGTCCGCAAGAAAATTTAAGAATGAAGGAGGAGAACTTATCTTAAAAGATAAAAGGAATATTTATATTAGACCTCCATTTTTCCTTGACAAGAAAAATATTGACATCCATGGGATCACAAATGAATTTCTTCAGGATAAGCAAACAGAAGAAGATGCTTTTTCAGAGATTCAAGAGTTTTTTGGAGAAAATGCACTTTTAGTAGGATATAACGTGGATTTTGATATTGATATGTTACGGGGAATGTATAAACGACAAAAGACAGAATTAAAATTTTGGTACAAGTTAGATGTGTTAGAAATGGCGAGAGATATATTGTATGGAAAGGAAATTGAGGATTATTCATTAAGTACCCTTATCCGGCATTTAGGACTCGACAGCGGGATCACTTTCCATCAGGCGGATGATGATGTGCTTGCTACATGGAGGTTAATGGAATATTGTTATAATGAGTACAAGGAGCTGCGTAAGACTCAGCCTTCATCCCTTGAGCATGTATATATCAACAGCATTTATTTTTGGAAAGGATATAATAAATTCCAACAAGGAGTCTATTTAAACACGTCACTTGGAAAAATGTATTATTCTACTTTTCAAAAAGCATGGTTTTCTTCTAACATCAACTTAGAACGTGTAGATATTGATGCAATAGAAAGAGAAGTATTGATACGGATGGGGATTGATTCTAACAAGGAACTTGGGAAAATGACAGCAAGAAAATTTGAGAACATCAAAAAAGGAAAACAGTTTGTGTAAAGACAAGGAAAGGTGGATAAAATTATGGCGATTATCGGTTCAATTTTGGGAGATATTGCTGGTTCACAGTACGAATTTCCCATTACAAGACCAACAAGATTAGATTGGAAATATTGTAATCTATTTACAGATAGATGCAAATTTACAGATGATACAGTTATGACATTAGCCGTAAAGTTTGCGATTAAAAATAACAAATCTTTTGGAGAAGTATATCGGAATTTAGGAAGAAAATATCAGGAAGTAGGCTATGGAGAAAAGTTTAGAGATTGGTTATCTCGCGATGATGACAAGGCTTATTACAGTTTTGGAAACGGGGCAGCTATGAGATGTTCTTACATCGGAGAATACTTCGATTCTGAAAATGAAGTAGAAGAATGGGCTATTAAATCTGCTGAATGTACTCACAATCATCCAGAGGGAATTAAAGGCGCGATTACAACGGCAATGTGTGTTTACATGGCAAGGACAGGAGCTACAAAAGATGAGATTTTCCAGTATGTAAAACTTCAGTATCCATTAGAAAATTATAAATATAGTATCGAAAGACAAATTGCTGATTACAGAAATTCATATCATTGGAATGCAAGTTGTCAAGGAAGTGTACCTGCTGCAATCAGATGTTTTCTAGAAAGTGATTGTTACGAAAGTTTTCTTAGGAATGTATTTTCGCTGAGATGCGACATGGATACATTGTGCGCAATTGGTGGAGGTATCGCAGAGGAATTTTACAACGGAACAGGTTTTGATGATGAAAATTTATTAAAAAAATACTTAGATAACTATTTGTACAAGATTGTATTGGAATAAAAGGAGGATATATGAGAATAACGATTTCGGAAGAAGATTTTGAAAAATATTGTGAAGTATTTGATAGAATGAAGTGGCAAGCAAAGGAATATGCGCCAACGGTAGAGGAAATCCAAAAAGAAATCCTGCCAAATATGAAACAATATGCATTATTTCTGATATGGATTGATTGCACAGGAGAGGAAACTCCAGCAAACAAGGAGAGCAGGGAATGGATAAGAGAGATTTTGAAAGAGAGTCTCGAAATCATTCGCGAAAGATAGATATAACAAAAAGGGCTCCATCATGGGCAATGTCATTCTTATCTAATTGACATTGTCATGATGGAAGCCTTTTTTGTTGTCATGCAATCTGTTTGCGGAACATTTCACATTCTTTATGATCCCGCCTTTTAATTTCTTCAATCAATCCGTTTACAATATCTCTTTCAAATTTTCCATTGTATTTTTTGGTAATCTGAAAAGACGTTTTTGCAATTTCATTCCAATAATCTTTCTCTCTGTGTCCATCTTTACCGTTTAGAAAATCTTTTATCATTTTCCAATATTCAGAGAAAAATTGAAATAATTTAGAGTTTTTTCCTGTATCACTTTTTATTAGTTTAATCTGGAGACCATTTTTACAAGATTGTCGTTCCTCCCGATCTCTACGTTCAATCTCTGCTATTAAACTTAAAAGTAATTCGATACAAAATTGCTTATACTGTCCATTATATTTTTCAGACATTTCTTGTGACCGGCTTACAAGTTCGTCCCAGTATTCTTTTTCTCTTTGTTCTTCTTTTCCATTTAAAAATTCCTTTACGAATTTCCAATATTCATTGAAAAACTGAGATAGCTCAGAATCTTTATCCATATTACTCATCAATACAGGTACGTCTTTTCTATCAATCATTATCCTCTTCCTCCTCATCTGATTCTTCATAATGTAATAATTCATATACCCACTTTGGTACACCCTTTTCCTCAATATAATTTGCTACTGGATATAAGATAAAGAACAAATATCCAATGATTAAGAATGGGCATGCAATTGGGTGGAGCGGACTTGTAATTACTGCCATAAATCCACATACTGTTCCTAAAATAATACTTGTTGCATAACTTTTTTTCATAACTTTTTCCTCCTATCATCAAAACAATACTTTCAAAAGTAGTATGTGATTTTGAATAAAGAAACAAAAAAAAGTTCTACAGAAAAATCGAGTGAATTCCGATTCTGACATACTATATATGAGAAAGTTGGTGCGAATCGGAAGCAACGTAAGAATCCCGGAAGATTCGCACTACAAAAATAAAAAATATTGTTCTTACTTTTCTAAAAAATAGAAATGCGAAAGGTGACAATGCCTAATTTTTGTATAAACTTTCTAAATAAAGCAGAGAAATCACTACCAATTTTATACGATTTCGCTGTCGCACCCCTCACGGGTGCGTGGATTAAAACTTCAGAAGCAGGTGTTAGCATCCGGAGATGTTGCGTCGCACCCCTCACGGGTGCGTGGATTAAAACCTTACGGTTCGTAATCTCGCTTATTGGTCTAGCGTGTCGCATCCCCGCGGGTGCGTGGATTAAAACCTTTCGGAGGGCCGGGCACTGTAAAAACTGACTTCTGTCGCACCCCTCACGGGTGCGTGGATTAAAATGGGTTATATAATAGAAGTCGAACATACTTTCTATCGCATCCTTCATGGATGTGTGGTAACTTGTCGAGGTATCAAGATTGTCATATAGGAGGTCTTAAAGTGTGATTATTAAGAAAAATAATTTTCGGAAAATATTAGTTGCTTTTTGCATTGGAACTTTTCTATGCACTGGATGTCATAATAAACAAAATATAACACAACTAGAGTCTTATGATGGGAAAGAACAAGTTTCCGAAGCAAAAGAAGAAAGCAGGAGAGAATATAAATATCTTGCAAAAACAACAGTAAAAAATGAAGATGCAGAGGTTCGTTTATTTATACCATCAGAATCAGAAAGGGTGGCAGCCTCACAATCTAAAGCTACATTACACGGAGTTACAATTAATAATGAACTCCTGAAAACTGCAGAATCTCCCAAACAGATTTCAAAAAAAGGGCTAAAAGAGGAAAAAAATATACTTGCTTCCAAAAAGAAAATCCAGAATATTGTATCTGATAAAGGTTCCGGGAATGAAAAGACTTTTCTGTTTAGCTTATCCTATGATATTACAAAGAAAGACACGATTTATCCTTGTATGGAAATTATTAGAGCAGAAAAGGTAACACCAGAATATGTGTTAAAGACTATAATTACTGTAGATAACCGATACACGGACAAGGAAAGTAACAGTCTTTTACAAGAGATTTCTGCCGCCTATGGCATTAATTTGCAAAACTAATTTGGGAAGGAGAAAAAAATTGTCTGTGTTAAATGAGCTAAAAAAAGATGTTTTAAATAACACCAAATCTAAAACTATTTATAAAGAAAATCACCAAATCTATCAATTATGCCAAAAACTACGGCAAATACGAAAAGAAAAAAATTTAACACAAAAAGATGTTGCTTCTCAAACGGGACTATCACAGCAGATGGTATCTAAGATAGAATCTTTTAACGGAAATCCATCCATGCTGTCATTTTTAAAATACTGTAATTGTATAGGTGTAGATATAAATACTATGCTGTGATACCTCCCCGAACGACTGGCGTCGGTCTAAGGTTTGCCGTATGGATATTTATCATATTTTTTTAAATATGTGGATTAAAATAACTGTCGGAATAAGCTGCTAGAAAGCAATATTGTATGAGAAAAAGAGAGTAGCTAATGCTACTCTCTTTCTCTAAGTTACAAAATTAAGAGTCATCGATTAATATCGACAACTGATATAACATTATTATATCATATTCATCATATATGTCAAGAAATATTTTTTTAACAAAAAACAAAAATTCCCCTACCTCTTTAGGTTATGGGTTGGCGGAGAAACAGTATCTCCCACTGACAGGAAGTTAAGCCCTGCCGGAAGAAAATCTCCGGCATTCAGCCTCTGCATAAGAAATACCGGCTGTGGATTAAAACAATAGCTGAACATCTTACTAGACCCCGATTGCAGCGGGTCTTTTTTTACGAGGTTAAAGTTATACAGAAAAAGTGTTTTTTTGTCGGTTCTATCATACTAATAATGAGTTACAAAATTAGGAGGATGAATTGATGAAAGAAAACACAACAACCATTTCTTATTTTCCGTTAGGAACCCCTTACTTTCCAAAAACAGATTTAAGATTAGAGAGAGCAAAGTGGACAAATATAGAAGATTTAAATGGTATTGATAAACTGTATAAATTCCTTGAAATCCACATGGGGAGAGATGATGGATATTACGGATATTATCCTGTTTATAGCCGTCCAATCTGTAATGGAAGACTATTAAATATAAGACAAATTGGTTTTATTGATTCACAGGATAGTATTAGGTCAATAAAAACATTCGGAGATTTAAGACAACACATGGATTATTATATTGTGGCAAATAGCTTTAAATCCCCTAAATTTCGCAGAGCAGTAAATGTACATAGTCTAACAAATATAGTGGTTGATATTGATGTACATCATGCAAGAGGAGGCATTAAAGGATGCCGAGATGTTATAATGCAACGTTTGGATGCATTGTTATATCTTATTTTTGTAAAAAAACCTATTGGATTGCCTTGTCCCAACACAGTTGTACATACTGGCCGGGGAATACAGTTATGGTGGACAATCAAGCCGTTAAGTGCAAAGAAATTAAAATATATATATAAGGGAATACAGGAATATCTTTTTACTGCACTCGAAAAAGAAATCAACTCTGCAGATCCAGAATTAAAAGAATATGTATTGTTAGATATCTCTGCATCAAAAAAGATGTCAGGGCTTTTTCGCTTGCCTGGAACATGGAATACAAGATCGAAAACATATGGAGATTTCTGGATATTGCATGATAATAAATTAGATGCTGCCAAATTATATTTCGCATTACATCCAGCAACAGGAAAACCTTACATAAAATATAAAAAAAAGAAGAAACAAAGAAATCCTGTGTTTCGAAAAAATAATTATGGAAATCATATTGACAACATGATTCGCAGCCTGATTGAATTACGAAGGTCTGCGGGTGAAATGGAAGATGGTTACCGTGATTTATATTGTCTCATTGTCTTATCTGCTTATTTATCAAATGATACACCAGAAGATGAGGCATGGAATCGTGTTGTTGCGCTCAATAATTCCTTTAAAAATCCTTTACCGGAAAAAGAGCTGCATAGTTATATGTCAACAGCAATGCGTAAAAAGTATAGATACAGGAATGAAACAATCATAGGATATCTTGGGATAGATGATGAAGAACAAAAAGCATTAGGATTTTATCCTGCTAATGTACATTACTATGAAGAAAGACAAAAAGCCAGAGAGCGTGGACAGAAAAGAAGAAAAATGAAAGAAAAAAGAGATATTAAGATTATCGAATTATTTGCAAAAGGAGTCCTGCAGGAGAAAATTGCAGAACTCGTTGGCTGTGCACAGTCAACTGTATCAAAGATATTAAAAGCAGCAGGAATCACAAAGAAAAAAACAGGAATTAAAAAAGCTGTAACGATTCTATGTCAGAAAGCAAAGAAAAAATGTAAAAAAGAAGTTAGATCAGAAGAAAAATTAAAACGATTAGCTGCCGAAGATCCGGAATTTGCAAAAACAATGGAAAGACTTGCTGAGTTAAAAGAAAGCAGGAAAAAATATGAGCGAACGAAAGCAGAATTTACACAGGAGTCAGATCAAGAATTTTTACTTATGGGGGAAGAAGAATTCCAATACGTGATCCAAAACAACTGTGAGGAATATAATCATTCTCATGCTACAAAATTGTAGAATAAAATAAAGTAATATAATTCCCTGAATTGTAACAAATTAGTGCCACAGAGATATCTGGGGCTTTTTGTCGTATAGTAATTTCACGTCAACACAGGATATTTCCAATTACCAAAGATGATAAGGAGACCTGCTCATCACATCAGCCCAGATTTCTGTCATTTTTAGGTTGTGGGATGGCTGGGGATTAAAACAATATTCCATCGTGCATATATAATTGATGTTTATATTTGGTCCCTTGGTCTGTTTCCTTTGGAGGTCTGTAGTTGGTGGTGTATGGGCTCTTTTCTTGTATCCATTATCTTTTTGTACAGAAAAACTGCCCTATGGCATATTCTTTCATACTATCTATGAAAGTTCTTACAGACTACATTACGAAAGGAGTGTGTATTATGGACACTATTTTTACTAGGGACTCTACACTGTCCCCCTCTGAAACTTTACAACGTGCATCATCTGTACTTAGCAGTATTCAGCATCCCGTTTCTTTTTTGCCTTCTGCTCACTTTTATGCTGCGTCTTCTGAACAGAATCTGGTTGGTACAGCCATATCTATGGACTTTTTGCAATCTAAAGTCTATAAGTCTTATCGCAAAAAACGTTTTCGGGAGCTGTCCTCTTACTGCTTTGATACTATCTTATCCCCAAAAGAATTTTTCCAGCAACTACTAGGGAATATGGGTAAATTTCTTTATATCCGTTGTCAGCCCGACTTCTTTAATCTTTATCCTTCGGACTGCCTTCCTGCTATGCTTGTTCTTGCTAATGAACTTTATGAAGCTTCTCTGAACTATACCGATGATAAGGCCTTTGAGATCTCGGAAGCTTTCTATATAGATTTCTCCCGCTATCTCTTTCATCAGATTGACTGGTGGCTGGTTCACTGTTTCTATAGCGGACGGTCTACTATGCAGGATTTTCTATTTACTTCCGCTTTTGATATAGATAAAGACAGCTCCGCAATGGAACTTCTTTCTTACCAATTGACTGGGTATATCCTTGACCTGCTTTATTACTATGTATCATCTAATGGGCAGGAGACCAATTGTTCCAAAGCCGCCTTCAGAGAGAGTATAGCTGAAGATAAACAAGAGATAGCTTCTCTTAACCAACAAGTTACCTCTCTTACAGCTCTTTGTACGCAGCTAAAAAAAGATAATCTATCTTATAAACGTCAACTAGAGCAAAGTTTTTCGCAGACAACGGGAGAAGATGAGAAGATTGGTGATATACAACGGGAGTTAGAACAGGTTTATACAAGATTAAAAAAGATCTCTTGGGAGAAGGATAAGCTTACAGAGAAAAATGTTCAGCTTATAGAAGAAAATCATCTCTTAGAACAGCTATTTTCGGAACGGAACAGGGAAAAAAATGGTACGACTTCTTCTAGCATTGATTATTCTTTACCTTTTCTGTTTGTTGGAGGACATTATTCTACCGTGGACAAGTTACGTTTCCTTTTCCCTAACAGCCGCTTTATCTTTAACGATAAGGAAGTGCCCAAGATTTTGGACCTGTCTACCTGTAAAGCGATGTTTGTGTTTACATCTTTTGTAAGCCACACTTTATATAACAAAACAAAGTCTATGTGTAAGTCAGCTGGTATTCCAGTCATACATGTCAACCATTCCGGATTGAAAGCCGTTTTAGGTGAGATATCCTCGGGATATACAATGTTGTCTTAGAACATGTTCAAAAAGGAGAAAGTTATGTTTAAGAAAAAAAATTCTATCAATAATCGTTTAGAAGCCCCTATTCCAGAATTTAAAGAGGCAAAGAAAACCAAAAGGAAACCGACTGCAAGGCAGCCTAAACCTCCTAAAATAAAAGAGAAAAAACAAAAAAAACAAAAAACCTTTAAACAGAAACTTTATATTGGATTTGCTACTGCCTTTGTGTTCTCCTTGTTTTTTGCTGCATTACTACTTGGAAAACCCAAAGATGACCAGCTCATACTCTTACCAAATGAATCCGGCACCCTTTCTCTTACAAATCCTATCCTTGATCATGTTGCATCTTTTCAAAGTGAAGATGAAAACATAAAAGTAAGCAGCAATGGTAAAGTTAAAGCGACAAAACCGGGTGTTTACACGGTGAAAATCTCAGCTTTATTTCGTACTTTCTATTGTGAGATTCATGTACCAGGTTTTAAAGAGGATAATCTCATTCTTTCTGCTGGATATACATATCAGTCGCAGGCAGTTGGTACGGGTAACGATACTGTAAAATGGGAAAGTTCTGATAAAGGGGTTCTTACGGTAAGCCCGAATGGTTCGATCGAAACTTTAAAAGAAGGAGAAGCAACGATAACAGGAAAAGATAATGGTAAAAAGTTTTCCACAAGAGTGCAGGTAGTTGGTATCTCTATAGACAGCTCTATTATTTTTTCGAATACAGAGCATCAATTAAAGATCAGTGATGCAGTAAGAGACAAAGTAAAGTCATGGAGTGTAGATGATGAAAACATTGCCTCAATTGATCAGAATGGAAAATTGAAAGGATTATCTGCCGGTGATGTCCGCGTTACATGTAATATCGGTAACAATACTCCATTGTTTTTAAATGTTACAGTTGCAGGACTTGATAAATCAGAAGCATACTTAAAGAAAGACGAGAGTATCCAGTTAAATATCACAGGGTTAAGCAGTACAAATGGGCTTCATTTCACAAGCGATAACACAAAGGTCGCTACTGTAGATGAAAAAGGATCTATCACGGCGAAGAATGCAGGAAAAGCCAACATCACATTAGCTGGAGCAGGTCAGAGTATGTCTTGTACAGTTTATGTTATGGATATTGCCGATAGTTATATTATTCCATTGGGTTCTACACAAAAATTTAAAATGGATTATCTTGGTAACGATGCAAAATATATCATTGAAGATACAGCGGTTGCTTCAGAAGCTTCCGGGAAAATTACAGGAGTATCTGAGGGACAGACCAGTATGACCGTAGAATCACATGGAAAATCCTTTGACACGACACTTTACGTTGCACAGATCCAGCCAACATCTACCGAGGTTATGGAAGGAGAAGAAACTTCTGTTATGATCACAGGTCTTCCAGATGGTATCAGCCCAACGTGGCGGTCCGAAGATGAAAAAATTGCCAAGGTAGATGGAAATGGGAATATTACTGGTGTGAAAGAAGGAGAAACGGTTATAAAAGGAACCGTAAAGGGAAATACATTTTCTTGCAAGATAAAAGTATCGAAAGGACAGGCGGCTGATACATCGGAAGAGGGGGCACCGGAAGAAGCAACAGAAAGATCTTCTGAGGCAGCCGAAGAAACAACGCAGACAGCAGAGAAAAAAAATAGATAGTGATTGCATGAGAAAAGGCTCGTACTTAGATTGGGGTATGAGTCTTTTTTTGTTTGGTGGTTGAAAAATCATTTTAATCACAGAAACAATTATTGACGAGAAGGAGGTATAAACAATAGTCATTGTTTCGAGAAATTTATCATGTAACAGCAGAAAACCGCAGTCAACTTTAGTTGCCTGCGGATGAATGCGTTTTTCTTATACAGAAAAATAGATCTGCTGCCAATTATGACATACTATCTATGAGAGATGTTTTTGGATATCCGTTATCTTATGGAAAGGAGAGAGTGTGTTATGCGTACATGGAAGATAAACATACAACCAACGAAAGATGCTGTGTTATGCGACTATTTCGCAGAAAATACCACAGCCGCCAAATGTATGTATAACGTAGCTAACTTCTATATCCGGAATACGATGACGGGGATACGGAAATCTCCAGAAGAACGGACTGCCTGTGAGACAGAGGTACTTCACTATGTTTTTACCGGTATCCAGAAAGCAAATCTCCATGCACGGGAAAACTATGAGAAGAAGCTGAAAAAATATCAGGATATGCATACCGAGAAGGGAGATAAACTTGCCGCAGACTTAAAGTGTAAGGTATTCCCTTATCCAACAAAGGAAAAATGGTTTCTGTCTTATGGGGTATTAGATGCTATCTTTAAGTATACAGACCATCCAACCTACCGGCGGATGAACAGCCAGGTTAACCAGAATGCAATAAAGAAGACTGTTAAGAGCTGGAAGTCTTATTTCCAGTTACAAAAAGACTATGCTGTCCATCCAGAGAAGTATAAAGCCCGTCCGAGGATACCGGGCTATGTCAAAAATCTTGCTATGACAGCCGCTTATACAAACCAGACAGCAAGATTTATCTGTAAGGATGGACGTGCATACCTACAGTTTGTGAATCACAGGCAGCCTGTGCTGATTGGCAGGGAATCTCTGTATTCCGATATGACTTATGTAAAGACAGAAGTGAAACCGCAGTATGGTGGATACAGCATCCTACTTACCTTCAAAGAGGACATTATTCTGCCAGAGGTACCAAAATTCCCAAAACGTATCCTTGGGATTGATGTGGGCGTGGACAACTTCTGTGCGGTTGCCAATAACTTTGGAGACATACCGTTTTTAATCAAAGGCGGAGCCATAAAATCAATGAACCAGAACTTTAATAAAGAAAGATCCAGACTTCTTTCTGAAGTCACGAAAGGCAGTGACAGTACTCATTCCAAGAAAGAGACCAAACGGCTCCATACACTCAGCCGGAAACGGGAGACACGCCTGCGGGATTTTTTCTACAAAACAGCGTGGTATCTTGTCCGGTACGCAAAACAGCAGCAGGCAGAAGTTATCGTTGCCGGACATAATGAAGACCAGAAGCAGAATATCTGCATTGGAAGACAGAATAACCAGAACTTTGTCTCCATTCCGTTCTGCCGGTTTCTGGATATCCTTCGGTATACCGCTGCAAAAGCAGGGATACCGGTTGTGCTCCGAGAAGAGAGTTATACATCAAGAGCAAGTCTGCTGGACTTAGATGCCATTCCTGCCTATAAAAAAGGTGATACGACAAACCATACTTTTTCGGGGAAGAGGGTGCACCGAGGCATATATAAAACAGACAAGGGTCTTTTCATCAATGCCGATATCAATGGAGCAGGGAACATCCTGCGTAAAGAATATCCATATGCTTATGATGGACAGGAACTAAGCTATCTTTATGAGACAACGAAAGTGGTATCCTATACTGATATCTACATTGGAGCAAAAAGCTTGTGTAACGAGAGATATAATGGTAAGAATCATCAGTCAGGAATGGGGAGCCGTGCGAACCACCAGTATAGAAAAGAAAGGCGGCATCGTTACCGTAGCCTATGGGGAAAGTCAAGAGCCGCTTAAATAAAAGTAATCCCTGTCACAAGGGATAGAGGGGTTGTGTTCCCCCAGCGAGGCGAAAGTCTCGTAAAGAAGCCGTGGTCAACTTCAGTTGCCCGTCGGTGTATCACCATCTGATAACAAAAAAGTGCTACAGGAGGAATTATATAATGTGCCCAAAAAAACAATCATCTCAATGGCTAGAGAAACATGATAATTTATCATATTCTTCATTCGACTTAGAATCGTTAAGAAAATCAGGACTTGGACATCTGATTTATGAAGATAAAATATGGTCTCCTGCATTACTGATAGAAAATGGAAAGGATATTGTTGGATTGAAAAAAGGCGATTTTTCTCCTATAATTAAAAGAAAAAAGGAGAACGATATGAGTTTAATTCTGATGATGAAAAATCAAAACGGATTGGTAGCCGTTTCTGATTCAAAGAGTACGATTTCTAACGGCATGGAAGAAGAATATGGGCGTAATGTTCAAAAAATCTTTAAAGGAAACAACTATATACTGGGAACATGGGGAGTGAATATGCTACATATAGATGTTACGGTACGTATCGAAGATGTATTAAAAAGTCTGGTCGAACGATATCCTGATGATTTTGGGGCTGTATTAAAGGAATTTCAATATCATCTCAAAAGAGATTGTGAAGAAGAATATTATTTTATCGTTGGGTTTCGCCTTAATAGCCAGTATTACAAAGATAATTACTCCTATATCATTGAAGGATACACCATTACGGCTGGAGATATCAACATGAATTTTTCAGACTGTTCTCCTTCTGGATGCAGAGCTGCGGGTGTAATAGATATGCTACCACGAAATTTCTCTATCAATATGAACTGGACAGAAGGGGAATTAAAGAAGAAAGCGGAGTTATTAATGCAAACAGCTATTAAGCTTGGAAATGAATTTATGCCATATAATCCGGTAGGTGGAGAAATCCAAATGGTGTATCTTAAATAGTTTTTTGTGTCGCCAATATAAGAGTCATTAGTAGCAGCTAGTGGCTTTTTTGCTTATAAAAATCTTTCTACAGAAAAAAAAGAACATAAAGGAGAAAGGAGAATGGAATGAGAACAGGAAGAAAACTACAGAACCGAGAAAGAGTAGAAAAATGTAAAGAAACATTGGATCAACTATCCAGATTCATGGGAGATATCCTAGATGGGAAACTCTCACAGAGGGAAGCGGCAGAGGCGTTAGGACTTACCGCACAGGGATTAAGCCATGAATTAAATTCCTGTTTTAAAAAATATCTGAAATATTCACATGTGTTTTCCGATGAAGATATCAAAAACCTGTTGGGAGATGTGGAAACTCCTGCTGAAAAGTTGGCAAAGGATGTCCTACAGGTTGGAGAAGATGGCAGATATCTTTTAGTCAACAAGGAATGCCAGAAAGATTTCATCGAAGAGGTTAAAAACACATTGAATGAAAGGGATTATTTTATACTAAGCCAGTATTACGGTCTGGAAGATGGGAAAAAGAAAAACTTGACCCGAATTGCAGAAGAGATGGGAGTCAGCAGCAACTACATAGGCCAACGGAGAAGATACAGTCTGCGGAAACTTTATCAATATAAATGCTGTGCCTGCCTGCTGCCAGAATACAAAAAACTTCGGAAAGATGTCCGAGAATATGGACAGATGCAGGAAATACAAAAAGAAGCTTACACAAGGGAGGGGTAGAAACATTGTCCGAACTCGCTGGCTACAGCAAAAAGGAAGTGCTTTCTGTCCGACTTTTTAAAAAATATTCTACAGAAAAATCAACCAATCTCAAATTCTGACATACTATATATGAGAAAGTTGGTGCGAATCGGAAGCAACGTAAAAATCCCAGGAGATTCGCACTACAAAAATAAAAATATTGTTCTTGTTTTTCTAAAAAATAGAAATGCGAAAGATGACAATGCCTAATTTTTGTATAAACTTTCTAAATAAAGCAGCGAAATCGCTACCAATTTTATACGATTTCGCTGTCGCATCCCTTCACGGGTGCGTGGATTAAAATATGTTTAATATGTGTGTTTTTAATAGTATTAGTGTCGCATCCCTTGTGGATGCGTGGATTAAAATTGAAAAAGAGCAAAAACTAAACCTCATTAATAGAAGTCGCATCCTTCGCGGATGCGTGGATTAAAATTTAATTTACAACAAACAAAAGATTGGTCTGATATCTCTAATGGTAGACAGAAAGATTTCGAGTCCGTAAGGAGCGATTGGGAAAATGTCGGAACATACATCCGAAAAGGAACAAAACGAGCGGCAGTGGCGGGCGGAGGAGACGGTATCCCCCACTGACATGAAGTTAAGTCATGTCGCCATAAATACGACATGTCGGTCGTTATTATAGCGACTGTGGATTAAAACAATCCCCCCTACTGGCTTCGTAGTGTCGCATCCCTCGCGGGTGCGTGGATTAAAATAGGAAAAACAACAAGCATGAGAAATCTTGACCCTGGTCGCATCCTTCGTGGGTGTGTGGATTAAAATATCATTGGAATCAGACAAGAATAAAAATCATTTCGTCGCATCCCTCGTGGGTGCGTGGATTAAAACCGGATACTGTGCCGTCAACTACCCACCGCTTAGATCTTTAAAGAGAGCTTGAAGCGGGGGCTTGTAAGAGCCATTTGACTAGCCTCAGTGATTCTGGTAAGTCTGTGCCGGGATGCCGGAGGCAGATACTACCAGATGAACTACGTTATGAGTGTCATGATACCGCTCTGTGAACCCTAGCAGAGACCGGTATCCGGGCAACTGATCATGGTGTGGGAAGCCATACAGACCCGAAGAATCAAGCCTCATGACATTGGCGAAGGGACCTTACGCAGACATGCGGCAGGGACGGTTTCGTTCCCTGTATTATGTAAATACGAAAGGAGACTCTTATGAGTGTACTTGTGATCGGGCGCAATGGAAGGGCTTTGATGCCCACTACATCAAGAAAAGCCCGTTTGTTACTGAAAAAGAAAACAGCTTCTGTTGTATGCAGGCATCCGTTTACCATCCAGCTGTTATATAAGACTGGATGTGCAACACAGGAAGGATGCATTGGTATTGATACTGGCTCACAGCATATCGGTGTTGGAGTTACCTGTGGGGACAGAGTGATCCTTAAGGAGGAACATGAGCTTCGTTCGTCTATGGAGAAACGTTCCCTATTAGTAACAAGAGCAGCCATGCGGCGTGGACGCAGATACCGTAAAGTACGGTACCGTAAGCCGAAATGGAGACATCATACGAAACGCATGTATTTTGAAAAACCGAACCGCAGGGGGCAGCATTGGAGAAAAGTAAAAACAACCACACAGTCCCCAAGACCAAAAGGATGGCTGCCGCCGTCCCTGCAGTCGAAATGTGACCATCATTTTTGTATCATTGACCGGTATCTGAAATACCTTCCGGATTCCATCACAAGAAATCTGGTGATCGAAGCAGGACGGTTTGATATGGCCCGGATGAATGATCCGATGATCCATGGAGAGATGTACCAGCGTGGTCCGATGTATGATGCAGAAAACCTGAGAGCATATATTTTCGCAAGGGATAACTACCAATGCGCCTGCTGTAAGGCAAAAGCAGGGACTACCCGCAAGACAGATGGAACAACGGTAAAGCTTGTCGCACATCATATCCTGTTCCGCAGCCAAGGGGCAACAGATAATCCTAAATACATGGTCAGTGTATGTGACCACTGCCATACGACAAAAGCACATCAACCTGGCGGAGTTTTGTATTCATGGATGGAAAACAATAAAAAGGTTACCCGTGGATTAAGGGATGCTACTTTTATGAACATCCTAAGACAGCGATTGTTTGCCAGATATCCACAGGCAGCATTTACCTATGGGAATATCACAGCAGCTGACCGGAAGCAGTTACGTCTTCCAAAAAGCCATGCTAATGATGCAGTGACCATTTCTCTGTTTGGAAAAGAGATTCCCTCCGTCAGGGATACCTGCCAGACCGTACATTATAAACAGGTACGGAAATCCAAACGCTCCCTGCATGAAGCAATCCCAAGAAAGGGAAGGAAGAATCCAAATACGAAGGCAGTCCGTAATAAGAAAAATACAACACAGGTGAACGGGTTTAAGTTATGGGATAGTGTACTCGCTGATGGAAAGAAGCTGTTTATCTGCAGCTTTACTGGAACAAGTGCCTACCTGGTGGATAAAAACGGCTGCTATGTATCACAGCCCGGAAAAACATATAAACAATGGCCATTATCAAAACTGAAACGGTTACATCCCAATGGTAACTGGCTGATGACATAGTAGCGATTCCTCTCTCCGACTGCAGAGGCGGGAGACTTCTCGCTAATTGAGTTAAAAGAAGAAATCTAACTATTTCACCATCCCTGCTTCTTTAGGCTGCAGGCTGAATTGTAGAATTCATGTAACATCAGTGGTAGACAAAAAAACGGTATCCCCACTGACATGAAGTTAAGTCCTGCCGGAAAAAATACCGGCATTCAGCCTCTGTATAAAGGACCGGCTGTGGATTAAAACAAAGGAGATAATCATATGAGCAAACCCATAATTTCAGTCGCTGAGGAGTTAAATATTTTTTCTGAACTTCCGGTTACATTATTTGACCGAAAAAGGAACACACAGATCAGCGACACCTTGACTCGGTTTAAAGATATCTTTTTTAAATATATTATGAAAAATAATATCAAATGTCCATTACCTAAATTACATCATTCTGTTGATGAGGATAGTAATTTGATAAAGATTGGCATAAAAAGAAAAAATGTAATAGTTACATTATATTTTTCTTTCGAGAAAGAAGAAAGAGAAAGTAGTTTTGGATTTGTCTGGAATGATACTGAAAAATTGAATTTTTATACAATGAGTGGAAATTTGGAATTAAATGATTTAAACAAAGTGTTACGCGACATGGTGGAATTTATATTTATAGCTTCTACAGAAAAATCGAAGGATTTCAAATTCTGACATACTATATATGAGAAAGTTGGTGCGAATCGGAAGCAACGTAAAAATCCCAGGAGATTCGCACTACAAAAATAAAAATATTGTTCTTGTTTTTCTAAAAAATAGAAATGCGAAAGATGACAATGCCTAATTTTTGTATAAACTTTCTAAATAAAGCAGCGAAATCGCTATCAATTTTATATGATTTCGCTGTCGCATCCCTCGCGGATGCGTGGATTAAAATAGATATAGTAATTGCTAACGTGCTTGATATTATAGTCGCATCCCTCGCGGATGCGTGGATTAAAATTTGCAGTTCAGCAGATGATAAATCAGTGATACGTCGCATCCCTCGCGGATGCGTGGATTAAAATGTTGTCAGCCTCACTTCCCCATCTCTTACACGCTGTCGCATCCCTCGCAGATGCGTGGATTAAAATGGAGCAGCAGAAGGTTTATTTGAAATGGAAAAACAAGAACAGTCGCATCCCTCGCGGATGCGTGGATTAAAATCAATATGATTACTGGCTCAAGCTTACTGAAATAGGAAAGCAATATCTTGCTTGGTATGAGAATTAAATCACGATAAGAAAATGTATCCTTAAAAGAGGCAGTGAATTCTGTCTCTTTTTTATTATATATATTTTTTATTATTTTTGTCTGAATATATCACTCTATTATTGAAAGGGGAAAGTAATATATGCGTGTAAAAATTAAAAGCAAAAAGTCTCGCGAACCACCCAAATAAAGACTCGCACAGAAAAATAAAAATTTTCTATTCTAAAAGATACAAGAAAAAATATTTTACAGAAAGGAGGACCGTTTAAAGACGGTGACGAATTCCTCCCTGCATGGGAGTATCTTTCGCCTAAATTTTGATGAAAAAATCTAATTTTATTTTGGCTGCGTTAGCTTTCGGTGCAATTATAGCTTTCAATCCGATGGTGACACATGCAGCAGAATGCCAGCACATCCATACAAAAACAGTAACAGTAGGTTCTGCTGGGTATAATGATACATATCATTGGACCGCAGGAAGTGAAAAAATCTGTAAAGATTGTGGAAAACATTTGAGTGCACTTGGTGGAGCTATTGCTACACATTCTATTACATCTTCTTTTGCTAAAGCTCCTACTTGTTTGAGCGATGGTTATGAGGAATATGGCTGCGATGATTGTGAATATCATGTAAGAAAAATTGTTGGAAAAGCTACACATGATATTAGCGATTGCGATGTGTTATTCCAGAATGGCTCTGTTATCGTTAGAGATTCTTTGGCTGACGAAAATGTACCTAAAGCTAATTACAATGTTAGATATGATGGCAATGAATTCACTATCACCGGTACCAATGGTTTTACAGGTACATTAAAAGCAAAATGTTCACATGAAAATACAAACGTAAAATATTTTGGACAACCTGGCTATAATAGTACTCAACATTGGGGAGCAAATAAAGGAAAGGTTTGTGCAGATTGTGGGGAAATGTTATCAGTTGTCGGTGGAGCTATGCTTCCTCATGAGCTTAAAACCGTACAGAGAATCGCTCCAACTTGCATTCATAACGGCAAAGAGGTGAAATCCTGTTCTTGTGGCTATAAAATAACCTCTAATTTGCCTGCGACACATAATATTTCAAATTGCAAGGCTATTCTTAATAAGAACAATACAATCAAAGTTGCTGATGGAAGTACAATTGTGAATGCAACTTATTACAGTGTTTCAAAAGCAAAGGGTGTTGCAACTATTACAGGAAAAAACGGTTACAAAGGTACGTTAAAATGCAAGATTGCCATGACTCCGATTTTCACTAATGTTAAAGTAAAAAAGGCATCAGCAAATACTAAGGTTAAGATTACTTGGAGAAATTTGGTTCAATCAGGTTATCGGGTAGCTTACAAGGCTGATAATGTTAGCAATTACAAAATTGTAACAGTTAAAAATAACTTCTATACATTCGCAGTTAATATGAAAGCAAAAAAAGTCAAAGTTAAAGTAAGAGGATTTCAGACAGTTAATGGTAAGAAAATTTTTTCTTCTTGGAACAATCTGAAAACGATTAGATTAAAATAATTGTTTCTTTCATAATTAAACAGAAAACCGCAGGTAACACTGACTTCCTGCGGTTTTTAACAAAAAATCTTTTTATAAAATCTGTCCGATGTTCTAAAGAGGTTAGATAAAAAAATTTATACAGAAAAATCAGTCAATCTGAAATTCTGACATACTATATATGAGAAAGTTAGTGCGAATCGGAAGCAACGTAAAAATCCCAGGAGATTCGCACTACAAAAATAAAAATCTTGTTCTTGTTTTTCTAAAAAATAGAAATGTAAAAGATGACAATGCTTAATTTTTGTATAAACTTTCTAAATAAAGCAGAGAAATCGCTACCAATTTTATACGATTTCGCTGTCGCATCCCTCGTGGATGCGTGGATTAAAATGTATCTTAAAATGTGTTGACATCTAAACTATCTGGTCGCATCCCTCGTGGATGCGTGGATTAAAACACAAATAGAGGGATATGGACAAGGGTCAGCTAAGAGTCGCATCCCTCGCGGATGCGTGGATTAAAACGTAACGGATGGGTCTGCGGAACTCTTATTGATGTCGCATCCCTCGCGGATGCGTGGATTAAAACAGGGGAATGGAAGCGTGGGTGGAACAGAGGAGCGTCGCATCCCTCGCGGATGCGTGGATTAAAATAAATAATTGTACCCAAAACTTCTAAAACTTTATCTCTTGTCGCATCCTTCACGGATGCGTGGATTAAAAAATTCCTAATCTGTCATACTATAAGGGAAGGGATAATATCCCTTTGTTTGCGGGGCAGGCAACGGTCCAGTCCGTCCCGTATACTACCAATTAAACAAATCTTTTGCAGAGCAGGAAAGGAGTTTGCTATGATACGTTTTAAACAGGTCGTATCCGGTGTACTGACAGGCTTTTTATTCTGTGGTTCTGCCATCAGTGGAGCACCACTTATTGCAGCAGCTAAAACAGAAACCACATACAGCCTGACACTCGATAAGACAGAAAACGGTTCCGTTGCTATCTTTGATGCAGAAAAAGAGGCAAAGAAAGATGAGAGCAAGGAGCAGCAGAACACAGAAGCTACTACAAAAGAGAAAGCTTTAACCAAAAAGGTGAAGGCAGGTGATACAGTATCCATTAAGGTAAAGCCGGATGCTAAGTATATCATCAAAAAGCTGTCCCTTATTGATCCTGAAACAAAAAAGAAGCTGGATGTTGAACTTTTTGCTGATGAAAAGCATGAAGACGTTGTAACATTCACAATGCCAGCACAGGATGTCATGGTAACATCCTCTTATGAAGAAGGAACAATGGAAAAAGGGCAGACAATTGCCTCCCTTGTTGGTGCAAAGAGGAAAGAAACAGAAGATAAAAGTGAGGCAGCAAGCACTTTTGCCAAAAGTGAAACAACAGAAACCGGAATCTCAACAGAGGCCACTACAGAACCGGCTAAAAGCAGTGAGAACACAGAGGCAGCAACAGAAGCTTCCACAGCGACAGATGCAAAAGCAGAAGAATCAAAAACGGATGCTGATGCAGGTAAAGAGCAGGAAGCTACAGAAAAAGCTGCGGAAACGACAACTGCCACCGAATCGGAGGAAAAGGCTTCGGAAGTCTCTGAGAGTACCGAAAGTACTAAAAAATCAGAGGAGGCAAATGAACCGGTAAAGGTCGTTGGTGATGAAGGTAAAGAAGTTGTTGTTAATGACACATCCTCCAAGAACAGTAAAGAGAGTGATAGGACAGAAGAAACAACAGAAGCGGAAACAACCGCCGATGAATCTTCTGAAAAACTGACAACAAAAGAAGTCGCACAGGATGCGGTCGATGTTGAAAAGAAGATCGAGGAGCAGACAGAGAATAAAGACCATGTGGACCGGAAGATGGTTGTAAAATATACTCTGGCAGATTCTTCTAAAACAGAGGAAAACATTACTCTTGATAAGCTGATGAAGGATACAACGGTAGATGCTGGTGCATTTATCGGTCAGTATCAGCAGGAATTACCTGTTTATGAGAGCAAATCCGATGGGGAATTTTATTATATCTATCCAGATATCACTTCCCAGAAGAAAAATCTCGAACTGGTTTCCTGTGATGTCGCTTATAACAACAATGATGGCGAGATTATCAAAGATGCAACATGGGATGCAGAAAAGGGATGCATCAAAGTCCCAGTAAGTTGTTTCTCTGATGAGAAAGTGAAAGAAATGGGAAATGCGCCTGTTCAGGCACAGCTTTTCTTCCGCTATGACAGCAGTATCTCCGATAAATCTGGTGTGTCTGTACACATTGATAACCAGAACCCGGATGTAAAAGTAAAAGCTGCCGATCAGGTAGTTGTAGGAGATGACCTTGATGTACAGTTTGATATTCCGGTAGCCACAAAAGATACCGCAGAGAATATCAATGCATCTTATTTTTCCATTAAAGTAAATGGAAATGAAGAACCGATCGAACTGACAGACAATAGTGTTGCTTATGATGAAGACAATGGTGTACTGACTCTGGCATCCAATGCTATGACAACCACCAGTGTTGATATCACTATCAAACCAAAGGCAGTAGCTGCTTATGCTGCAAGTACAAGTACTTCCAAAGCAGATTTAAAAGCTGTCCCTGGCGTAAAATTAAAAGAAAATCTTACAAAAGAAAATGAGGGTACGTATTCTACTTATAAGTCCACTTTATACTGGGCTGACGAACCGTATCTGTATAAACATCAAAATGATCCAACAAGTGTTGTTGATAAAAAATCCTGGTTACGTAAGAATCTTGGATTGATGGACGATTATATGTGGGGAGCCGCTATTTCTGAAAAATCAGGCCATACTTATAATGCAATCAAAAAAGCGGATAACACATATGATTTTAACCACAAGACGATCAAGGATGAAAGAAACGGATTTGATACCCATGCGGATTGGACATATTATATGAACTATCGTTTTGGTGTTGATAAGGATTTTGCTAAATACAAAGCTGGCACATCTTCTAAAACAGGAAGAGAACCAGATATTGACTGGACACAGCTCTCTGAAAACTCCAAAGCGGATGTATATGCATTAAACTGCTGTCATATCGGCAATGGTACTGTTATGAAACCTATCGGAACAGTTTCATACGATACAAAGAAGATTGATGGGGCGCAGGTTCGTCAGAGTAAGACGCGTTCTCCGATCCGTATCAGTGTTATGTTCGTAAGTGAAAAAGAGAATTATGTCATCTTTGGTATGGTTACTCCTCAAATGAACTCACAGGCCGGATTTGGTATGTATAAGGTAAGATTTAGCGAGGCTTCTGGCAAAATCTCTATCAAGAAGAAATCTTCCAACACCTCCGTTACAAATGGAAACAGTCTCTATTCCTTAAAAGGTGCTGTTTACGGTGTCTACAAGTCAACAGCAGATGCAAATGCAAACAAAAATGCGGTTGGCAAGATCACTCTTGATGCAAATGCAACAGGGTCTTTAAGTGGTCTTGAAAAGGGTACTTATTATGTACGTGAGATAACTGCTCCAGCAGGTTATAAACTTAATACAAAAGTGTATACTGCAAAGACCTCAGAAGGTGCAACAACGGTTATTAATACGGATGATGTACCGGAAACATGTAATCTGCAGTTACAGATTACGAAGAAACTGAGGAAAAATGAACAGAATAGGGTAAATGCAAGAACATTAAGAAATACGGAATTTACTTTGTCATTCTATCCGGGAGGATATTACAATCAGAATGAGATTAAATCTAAGAAAGCAACGAAAAATTGGGTGATTAAAGAAGGAGCTCCAGAAGTTCGAGTGATAGAAAACGCAGATAATACGGTAACATTCCGTGCTACAATTTCTAACATTCCATTAGGAACAATGGGATTGAAAGAAACAAAATCTGGAGCTGGTTTCTCAGCAGTACATTATGATGTAGTTAATCCAGCTGGAAAAATTCTTGCTAATGATGCTAATCCAACAGTAATCATGTATGCGAAAAAGGGACAGAAAGTACAGGATGTATATGGAAGTTCTACTTATATTGTAGGAGATTCACTACCTAGAGCAGATTTTGAATTTACTAAGAAAAATGATAAGGGTACAGCACTTGCTAATATTCCATTTACAATTGAAAATCTGGATACAAAAGAATCTTATACAGTAACAGTCGGAAAAGATGGAAAGTATGCATCTGCTACAGATAATACATTATGGTTCCATAAATCTACATTTGGAGACTCTGAAGGTAAAACCGCTGGATTAGGTAAACTCCCGGTAGGACATTACAAGCTGACAGAGAAACGTTGTGCGAATAACACAGGATATCAGTTAGCAACTTCCACTTTTGAAGTGACGACAGAGGACAAGAAGATTACCTTTGAGTTAACTGACCCACCTGTAATAATAGGTACAAAAGCAATTGACAGTGCAACTGGCAGCAATTATGCAAAACAGCAGGATGCTTTATCTATTACAGATACCGTATCTTATGATGGTCTGGCATTAGGCAAGACATATATCATGAAAGCCGTACTTATGAACAAGAAGACGGGAAAGGCTGTTACTGCAAATGGTAAGAATGTCACTGGCGAAACAAAGTTTACTGTAGAGAAAAAAGGTACAGAAAAGAGCAGTATTGCTAATGACAATGCCCTCTTAAAAGATACCCGTAAAGGAACTGTAGATGTAAAACTTGCATCCTTCCCAACAAAAGATTTCAATGGAGAAGAATTAGTTGTCTTCGAAAAAGTATACCTCGTAGGTGAGGACGGAAAAGAAGAAACCGTACCAACAGCAACGCATGAAGATATCAATGACGAAGGACAGACAATCCTTATCCCAGAAGTGAAGACTTCTGCAGTCGATCAGAAGACTGGTTCCAAAGATACTTCCTATGAAGTAGATGAAAAGATAGACCAGAATAGTGAAGGATACAAAAAGATCACAACTGTGATCGATACAGTGTCCTATAAGAATCTCGAACCTGGCAAGGAATATAAAGTCGTTGGTACACTGATGTCTAAAGAATCTGGAGAAAAAGTAAAGGATAAAGATGGAAAAGAGATCGTATCTGAAACAACCTTTACTCCAAAGGAAAAGGATGGAACAGTTGATGTGACATTTGTCTTTGATGTAACAGGACTTGAAAATACGACAACCGTTGTATTCGAAAATGTTTACCATAAAGACGAACTGTATGCCGCTCATGCAGATATCACAGATAAGAACCAGACATTCTTTACGCCGGGTGCAAAAACAACTGCAAAAGACAACGAGACTGGAAATCATACTTCTCCAGTTAAGAAGTCCGTAACGATTAAAGATACTGTTGTTTACACAAATCTCCAGAAAGGAAAGAAATACTCTGTAAAGGGTGTCCTGATGGATAAGGAGACTGGAAAACCATTTGTTGTTAAAAACGAGGATGGTACAGAATCCGAAGTAACAGCAGAGAGAGAGTTTATTGCTGGACAGGATGATACAGAAGAAGTTGGAAAGGAATCTGTTTCTGACGAACGGGTAGATGGAGAGATTACATTAAGCTTTACCTTTGATGCATCTGCATTAGAAGGAAAGACCGTTGTGGTATATGAACATGTATACCGTGATGGAAAAGAAGTGGCAACCCATGCGGATATCAATGATGAAAATCAGAGTATCCACTGGCCATCGATCGGAACAACAGCAACGGATTTTGATGGAAAAGGTCATACGGTAAAAGTTGGTGAAGCTGTTGTTATCCGCGATACGGTAGCTTACAAAAACTTAGTGCCTGGCACAGAGTACAAAGTAAGCGGAGTATTAATGGATAAAGCAACAGGAGAACCATTCCTTGATGCCAAAGGTAACCAGATTACAGGAGAGACTACTTTCTCTCCAGAACAGGCAGATGGAAGTGTGGATGTCTTATTCACAGTAGATACTTCCTTACTTGCCGGAAAGAAATTTGTAGCTTTCGAAAAGCTGTATACAAATGAAGTAGAGATCACATCCCATGAGGATATCGAAGATGAGGGTCAGACAGTATATGTTCCTTCCATCAAGACAAAGGCAGCAGATGCCAAAACAAAGATCAATACTTCTTGTGAAGATAAAGAGATCACAATCATTGATGCTGTAACCTATAAGAACCTCCATGTTGGAGAAACGTATCAGGTAAGCGGTGTGCTGATGGATAAATCTACAGGAAAACCATTCCTTGATGCCAAAGGCAAAGAGATCCGTTCAAAATCTGAATCCTTTACACCAACGGAAACAGACGGAACGGTGGAAGTAAGATTTACTTTCCCTGCAACCGGCTTAAGTGGAAAGAGTACAGTCGTATTCGAAGACTTAAAGCAGGGAGAGATTACATTATGCAGCCATGCGGATATCGAGGATGAAGCACAGACGGTATATATCCCTAAGATCGGAACAAAAGCTACCGATGCCAAGACTGGAAAGCACAGTGTTAAAGCTGGCAAAGTTACAATCAATGATGTAGTGAAATACCAGAACCTTGAAAAAGGTAAGACTTATACATTAAAAGGAACATTAATGGATAAGAAGACTGGAAAAGCAATCAAAGTAAACGGCAAAGAAGTCACTGCCACAGCAAGTTTTGTTGCTGGCGGAGATACTGTATCAAATGAAAAAGATACCGTGGTAGGTGATGTGGATAAGGATGCTGCAGAAGATGCTATCCAGAAGACAGAACGCGTCAGCGGGGAAGCAACGGTAACCTTTAAGTTTGATGCATCCGGCCTTGGTGGAAAGACCCTTGTTGCTTTCGAGCATCTGTATGAGGGGGAAGCTGAGATTGCAAACCACACAGATATCAAAGATAAGGCACAGAGCGTAGATATCATCAAAGTGAAAAAGCCTGTAAAAGGATCAAAACGTGGAAGTTATTCCCGTGGAAAGAAAGTCCAGACGGGTGACAACATGAAGATGTACATCTTTGCTGGTGCAGCAGTGATCCTCGTGATTGCCGGAGTTGCATTCCTTGTAAAAGGAAAGAAAAAAGAAGAAGAGTAATCTTCTGAAAATTGACCAGACAGCCATCGGGTGACCGGTGGCTGTTTTTGCAAAAGGAGTGAAGAAAGAATGCAAAATATTTATACAGAATCTTGTCCGCTTTGGGATCGTGGACCTTCTCGCTATAGTGAATATCCTGCCTGTACACAAACGGTATTATCTGATAAAATAACAGAAAATACAAAAGAGAAAGGTAGAAGGGAACATATGAGTTTTGTAGGTTTGACGTTTTTTAAAGACCGTATCATAGGGTACGGGGATACAAAAGGGTCCTGTTTTATCGATGGAAAATTACAGGAAGATAAAGAACGAGGAAAAATCCCCAAGGTGTTTACAACAAAAGATTTCATTATATGTACCTATGGTGTAAACTCGTTTGAAGTGGTTGGAGATAAAACTGGTGAGATATTTATAGAAAATTGGCTTGAGGATAATATCGGTAAAGTAAATTATCCAGAAGATTTGGTTAAAAGACTCCATGAATATCTGTTAAAAGAGGAAAATCTTCTTGCATTAAACGAACAGTTACACTTTATCGCCGGATACATTGAGATGGGACAAAGAGTATTGGTCAGAGCCAGTGTGAATAAAATGGAGTTGTCAATCAAAAGAGAATATGTTACTATTCCACTTTTTGCATATGGTGGAAATGATGCTTATGTTCAATACTTTAATAAGGATACGATACAACTCATGTCAGATGAAGAAGATATTAAGAAAAACATAGAGCGAGCAGTCAAGAAATTTGATAGAGAATTGCCATATAATCCTGTTGGGGGAGATATCATAGTAAAGACTTGGAGCCCACAAAAATAGATAATGCATATTGCAAATAGGAATTGCATATGATATAATGCCAGTAGGCAAAATGATGAAATGTGTTCAAAGGAACGCAGTAAAAACCCCCCGGAGCTTTCACCTCCGGGGGGTTTTATCCGTTTTGGCAGGGTGGCTTAATCCCTTGGCTGGCTGCCTTTTGCATTTTTTTAATTTGTGGTATACTTCTTTTTGAGAGGAAAAAATTTTTTCTACAGAAAAATCGTGATCCTAAATTTTCTATCATACTAATAATAAAAGAAATCATGGTTCATAAGAAAAGGAGAAAAAAATTATGATGAAAAAGATGAACAAAAAAAGTATCATGGCAATCGTATTTGCGGCAATGTTTGTATTTGCTTCTGTTGCAGGAATCTTTCTACCAAAACAAGCATCAGCTGTTGGAAAACGGGGAAAAATCCGAACAATCAAAGTAACATCCGTAAAAAAACTTACCGTAGGAAAGCGTTCCAGAATCAAAGTTAAAGTAGCCCCAAAGAAAGTAGCAGCAAAGGTTACTTATAAGAGCAGCAACAAAGCAATCGCTACAGTTAACCGCAAAGGTGTTGTAAAAGCAAAAAGACCTGGACGGGTTACTATTACCGTAAAAGCAAAGTCTAAAAATACAAAGACAAAACGGATTAAGATCAAAGTGATCCCGAAGAAAACTTCTACAAAAAAGAAAACTTCTAAGAAAAAGAAGAAACAGACTACTTCCAAGAATACGACAAAGAGAAATGATACATCCAGTGGCAATAACGGAAGTAATAATTCTGGAAAGAATGATAATGATGGTGAAGATGAAACACCTTCATATGAAACTGCATTAGATAAGAAAACTTCTGCAGATGGAGTGCTGACGCTTTCTAAGAGTGATTTGAAATACAATAGCTTTTTTGATGAATATGATTTTCCTACGGAATTTACAAAAGCAAAAACCGTTATTTTGCCAGAGGCAAGATATAATTGCGATTACTATGCACCAAAAGAAGGAGTGACATATGTTGTTACGGGACAAACATATTTAGGTATGCAGATTAAAACCTCTTCTAATCAGGAAGTTATTAATAATCTTGATTGCGATCAGAAGGGGACTGAGAATACATTAGTTGCTGCAGATATCGTTGGAAATGGAACAGCTAAAGTTACTACTTTTAGTGGAAAACATGTGACGATTGTGGTAAAAAATTTTAATCCAACGAACACTTTACGATATCAGTGTAAAAAAGTAGTAAATGAGATTACAAACAATTCAATGACAGATAAGGAAAAAGTATCTGCTGTATTAAGATATATCTCTCAGCATAGCACAGAACAGTATGTATTTAATATCGGAACATACCATGTGGATACAGACTGTACCGGATTTTCTTCTACTGTTGCTCAAATGCTTAACTTTGCAGGGGTAGATTGCTGTATGAGACAGGCGGGATATGACCGTTTTTATGGGCAGACGCCAACGCATCAGAACAACCTTGCCTGTATTGACGGAGTAGCATATATTGTAGAAGAAGGTGGAATTTTCCCATATAGTGATTATTTCGATGAGAATAATTGTTATATTGGATACAATGACTATTATGATAAATTATATCCGACATTAGGACTTAATAGAAATGGAAAGTTAGATTTTAATTTAGACTACGAAGATCATTCTAAATTAAGCTATGTTGAATATTCCTTAATCTTAAAGAAAGCCGGTCGCTTATAAATTACAAAGCCTAGAAAGAACTTCTTTCTGGGCTTTGTTCACAGAAGAGAAGAAAGGAGAAAATTATGATGAAAAAGATGAACAAAAAAAGTATTATGGCAATCGTATTTGCGGCAATGTTTGTATTTGCTTCTGTTGCAGGAATCTTTCTACCAAAACAAGCATCAGCTGTTGGAAAACGGGGAAAAATCCGAACAATCAAAGTAACATCCGTAAAAAAACTTACCGTAGGAAAGCGTTCCAGAATCAAAGTTAAAGTAGCCCCAAAGAAAGTAGCAGCAAAGGTTACTTATAAGAGCAGCAACAAAGCAATCGCTACAGTTAACCGCAAAGGTGTTGTAAAAGCAAAAAGACCTGGACGGGTTACTATTACCGTAAAAGCAAAGTCTAAAAATACAAAGACAAAACGGATTAAGATCAAAGTGATCCCGAAGAAAACTTCTACAAAAAAGAAAACTTCTAAGAAAAAGAAGAAACAGACTACTTCCAAGAATACGACAAAGAGAAATGATACATCCAGTGGCAATAACGGAAGTAATAATTCTGGAAAGAATGATAATGATGGTGAAGATGAAACACCTTCATATGAAACTGCATTAGATAAGAAAACTTCTGCAGATGGGGTATTAACCCTTTCTAAGAGTGATTTAACATATAATAGCTTTTTTGAAGCATATTATCTCCCAACAGATTTTACAAAAGCGAAAAAGATTGTTCTGCCAGAGGGAACATATAAAATATACGATGAGGATGAATTAAAAGGAAACAGAACATATATTTTTAATGGACAGTCTTATTTTTATTCTGGCGTGAAATCTTCATCTAATCAAGAAGTAATTAATAATTTAGATCATGAACAAAAGGGTACTGAAAATTCTTGGGTTAATGCTAAAATTGTGGGAAACGGAACTTCAGAGATTATAACTCGTAAAGGTGTTAAGCTGACATTTATTGTCAAAGGATATAATCCAGTATCAACTTTTAGATATCAATGTAAAAAAGTTGTTGGAGAAATTACAAATTCTTCTATGACAGATATGCAGAAGGTAAATGCTATTTTGGATTATATTGTAGATCATAGAGAATCACATTATGTATTTAATATCGGTACCTATCATATGAATACAGATTGTACAGGATATTCAAAAGCTATCGCATATATGTGTAATTTTGCAGGAGTAGATTGTTGTGTGAGACAGGCAGGTGCAGATAGAAGTTATGGTCAGACACCGACACATCAGAACAATTTAGCTTGTATTGATGGTGTCGCTTATGTGATTGATGAAACGGTTATAATGAAATACAGCAGTCTCTTTGATAATAACAACTGCTATATTGGCTATAATACAGAATATGCATCTAAATATCCGAATGTAAATAAAGAGGGGAAATTAGATGTAAATATTGAAACTGAAGATGCAGAAAATGAAGGATATAATTTAATCCTAAAGAAAGCCGGCCGCCTTTAAATAATAAAGCTCAGAAGAGAAATTCTTTTCTGAGCTTTATCTATGAAGAAAGTAGGGAAATGAAAAGACCCCGGGCCCGAAGGTCACCGGAGTACGTTCCACAATGCTTATTAACAATTGTATAATACCATAATATTACCTGAAAATCAACAAAAATAGATAAAAAATATTCCAGCTTTTGAGAGAAAAACTTTTGTTCGGAGTCTTTTTTTGCTCTTTTCTGGCATACTATTAAAAAGAGAGGAAGGTGAAAAAATATGGTAAAAGAACTTCCAAAAGATTTCCTGAATATTGGCCAGTTAAAAACCTATCAAGAAGAAATCTGGAACATGTATAAGTATTTGGACGACATAGTTAATGAACTGACTCTAGACACTTCAGCAAAATCATTTGAAAATTTCGATAAAATATTTAATATTCGGACAAAAGATGTAGAATTTAATGATTTTCGAGATTTGTATTTTTCCTTACAGGATATCCACAACAAAATTTCTGTTTTAATTGCTTTTCTTGACAAACAGAAAACAGAATAGGAAATACGAGGTGATTTCACTGAGAGAATTAATGGTAAATACAGTGTATTATTATGGAATACGACCGCTTCAGGTGCTTAAAGTTATTTCCCAAGTACACATGGCCAAGATCCGTTTTTTTGGATACGCAAGAAGAAACTTTTTTGGATATAAGTGGGATTAGAGAGATTCCTTCTACTGATAAATATATTACAATTAATTGTTAGAATTTTTCTTTTGCAATAGTTAAATTTTACTCATTCCATCATACTAATACAAGAAAAGAAAAATAGATAAATCCAGTGAGAGGTGATATAATGGTAGAGACTTGGAAATCGAAGAATAACAAATGATTATTCAAAAGAGGAAATATTTATGAGTGATATAAATTATGATTTTAAGGATTTATTAAATGTAGGAGAAAATTTTAATTTACTCTATACACAAATGCTGAATGGAAAAAGGATAAGATCGGAAAAAACGGGGGTTGTCTATGTCTTTGATGAAGTTGGATGTGGAAAAACGGTATCTGCAATTATTGCAATAGCAAGTGTTATCAAAGAAAAACAAATGGAAAACGAAGGATATAAAATACTTGTATTGACTCAAAAATCCGTTTGTTTGCAATTTGAAGAAGAAATAAAAGAAAAATTAAAAATAGATAGTAATGTTATATATAATGTTGCCTATGATACAACAAATTCATTAGAGGAAAATATTCCTACATATATAAAAGAAAAAAGTTGCATTATCGTGTCAAATCCACATAAAATCGGCTATTTAAATGGAAAAGAAAAAAGATGGGATTTAGTTGTTATTGATGAAGCACATGATTTGATTTGTAATAACCAGAAACAGACAGAGGCATATTATACAGATAAGATTAATAAAGCATATGATGAATATTTGAATGATAAAAATTTTTCTATTGAAAGAAAAAAATATATTAAAGATTATCTAAACAATATTGATAAGGAAAGTTCATTTTATAATGCAATATATCAATTTGTGCAACAAATTGCTGTAGAAGAAAGAAACGAACATTTACAGACAGGTAGGATATCTGTTCCGGAATCTCGTTCAAAGGAGAATGTTAAGTTTAGAGAACTTCTAAATTTAAAATCAAATAAGCTTATGTTTTTATCCGCAACTCCATATAAAAATAGTCGGGAAATGGATTTTATAAATTATGCATTTGTAGCAGCTCATATATTAACGGACCATACTATATTTGCAGCTCGTTATTTGCCAGAATTGGATTGGGTACAGGATGTTTATTCAGCAACAGAAGGCGGAAAACAAAAAATGGAAGCTGCCAATACATCCTTTATGTTTAAAGAAATAGCACAGGCAATTCCTTTTGATAGCAAAGATACAAAGATAATCAATGGTAAAAGAAGGATTGTAGAAATCTGGGATTCTAAAGAAGATACGGATATACTCCGAAAAAACATTATTAGTAAATTAGATAAAAAAGAAGAAGTAAAAAATAGATTTCTTATATTTGTGTCTAATAGCCAGGAAGGAGTACATGTTTTTAAAAAAATATTTCCGGAAGAATCTAAAGGGTTCGATATAAGAGAAGATAATAAACACTATTATAAAAATAAAAACGGTATAACTTGTCAATTTATTATGAACAAATTTGATAATACATTAGAAATGAAGAGTTATTCAAAAGAAAATGAAAAAATTCCAGACATTTTGATAGTAACATGGCAGGTCGCTCAGGTAGGGATTAATCTTCCAACATTTAATTATGTGGTAAATTATCATATTCCTTCTATACCAGGCTATCTTGAACAGCGATATGGAAGAATTGATCGGTTAAATTCTACTAATGATCCGCTTTATAATATTTATTATTTAGATAATAATGGTATGTCATTTATATATCGATTAAATTTGTTTACTGCATTAAATCATTACATAGAGATGGTAGTAGGAATTCCACATAATTTACCAACAAAAAATCTTCTTTTTTGTGATAAATTAAAACCAAAAAAAGTCAATATCAATGAGGAAATGGAAGAGTTATACCAAGTATTGGCATATTATGTAGCAAGTTATCTAAATGAAGAAGATGACAAAAAAAATACAGAAGAAGATAAACAAAAAAATGTAAAACAATGGGTTATAAAAACTAATACTTGGAGAAATAAGGATATTGAGTGGAATAAAGAAAAGAGAAGGTTGCTAGTAGGAGATAGAGAATATTTTATAAGAGAATTACGAGAAAATGATGAAACTAATTCGGAAAATGACTTAGTGGAAGAAACAATGGAACATAATATTAAAAGTATATCTTATTATATTTTTCAATTAGAGCAAGGTAATAAAATGGTAACTCAGATTAATAGTGCGAAAGGATTAGAGAAATTGTCAGATGCAGGTTCTATAATTTACTGGAATGATAATCATGAAACTATCGTAAGCAACATAGAGGAAATAGTAAAAAAATTGTGTTAACAAGAGCCAAATGATGTATAATAAAATTAATTTATTTTATTAGCGATTCTGTCATACTAATAATGAACCAAATAAAAAGAAGATAGGAGAATTTCTATCAGAAAGCTGGTTCTGGAACTAACAGACAGAATCGGCAATCGCCTCATTCTGTCTGGCAACATTTATTTACTGCAAAAGGCAGAAAAAGGAGGCAAAACATGGCAAGAATGAAACCGTATGATGAGCTGGAATTTGTAGATGATTTCGTTTTTTGTAAAGTAATGAGACGGGAAGAGATCTGCAAAAAAGTCATCGAACTTATTTTGGGCGTGAAAATCAAATCAATTCGTACATTTGACTCACAGCACGCAATCGAACTTACTGCGAACGGCAAAGGTGTTCGTCTGGATGTTATTGTGGATGATGATGAAGGAACTATCTATAACATTGAGATGCAGACATCGCCAGAGAATGAATATGGAAAGAGAAGCCGCTACTATCAGGGAATGATCGACTTGGAAACAATGAGCAGAGGATGCGAATATAGCGAATTAAGAAAATGTTATGTTATCTTCCTTTGCCTGACAGACCCATTCCGTAAATATCGAGCTGTCTATACCTTTGAGAATCGCTGTGTAGAGGATTTATCTATTCGCTTAAAGGATGAAGCCTATAAAGTAGTTGTAAATCCATTTGGACGGACAGAAGGCTGCAGCGAAGAATTAAAATCATTTTTGGGTTATCTCCGAAAAAAGACAATCTCTGACACATTTACGCAGATGCTGGATGATGAAGTGAAAAATGTTCGCGCCCACGAAGAATGGAGGGCGGAGTATATGCTTATGGGAATTAAGTTAAGAGAAGCAGAAGAAAAGGCAAAAAAAGAGGGCCTTGCAGAAGGCCTTGCAGAAGGACGTGCAGAAGGACATGCAGAAGGTATGACAGAGAGTAAGACAGAAACTGCAAAACGTTTAGCCCAGATGGGTCTTACGATTGACCAGATTGCAAAGGCAGTGGATGCTAGTAAAGAAGATGTTCAGGAATGGATAACGATGCCATTAAGGTAATGAAGCTGTTACTGATATAAGACTAAAAATCTGGTAGAAAAAGAAAAGAGTAGCGTATGCTACTCTTTTTTTTGTGAAATCAGTAAACATCATACTAATAGTAGAAAGAGATTGATTTTATGGAATCAGTGTGTTATATTTGAGATAGAAAAAGGGAAGTTAGATAATAATCTCCCCAAAAGGTTTATTTTTTACAAACCGTCAATGGTCCAGATTGGCGGTTTATTTATTTCTTGTGAAAATCTCATAACAGATTCCCACAAGAGTAATCAACACAACAGTGTACTCGAAAAGCTCCGTGTATGTCACCATGTGCATCCCCTCCTTTCTGGAGGGTAGCCCCTCCATGATAAAAAAATGAAGGGGAGACCGCCGATATCTAACTTCCTAAACTGATTATAACATTTTTTGTCGAAATATGAAATAAAAAGAGAGCAACATCATGTTGCTCTCTGAATAAAGTCAGTACTTTATTTTCTGCTTCCTTTGTTTTAATAACTTCCTTTTCGTTACATTTGGCTTCTTATTGTTATTTTTATTTTATTTTTCGTGGTTAACACCGTCCATGATTGCACTGTATAATGACCATATTTTCTAATAGCCACTTCTTTATTGTTAAATCCTTTTGTCTGCCATGAAAAACAATCGTAAATCTCTATATAATTATCTCCTTGATAATTTTCCAATAAATCTTTTACTTTCATCAAAAATTTAGGCGAAGGATACCCCGGGGTTTTAAGCCGGGGAGGTATTCGCCACCGTCTTCAGACGGTCCTCCTTTCTATTAGATAATTCTTCCTTGTATCAGCAAAAGTAAGTTTCTTTACACTGATACTGGCTTTCTTTATTTTTTCTCCAGATAATGTCCGGATATCAAAAAATCTGGTTTTTCGTCTTCCGAAAATAAAGTATTCCCTGCCCTGATATCTGACTTTATTCTCTTTCATTTGTTCCCATTTTTATCCTCCTTGTTTTTGAAATTTTTCACAATCTTAATATGGATACCTTTTCTTTGGTTGGCAAGAGATATACTATTTTTCTAATAATTGAAGATTGTATTTTTCCAAAAGTTCTTTAATCTCTTCACAGCATTTTGGTCCCAAGTTTCGGACTTTCTTTAAATCGCTTTCCGTCAGTTGTGTTAACTGCCCCAATGTGTTGATTCCACTTCTGCGTAATGCATTGAACGCCCTTGTACTGATCTCTGTTTCTATTAGTGGGAATCTCATAGAACACAGTTTTTTTCTTGTGATTGGTGGCTTAATATTGAGGATTTTTTCCATCTCTGTAATAGAAAAACCAGGGCATATATCCTGCATTTCTTTGATTTTCTCCTCATCTGCACTCAGGTAATCATAAACAGATGTGATATGCAGGTCATGGAAAGAAGCGATCCATTCATCTGGGATATCTGGGATATCTTCAAGATAAAACAATTTTTCAAACTGTTCTTTTAACTTCGGTGTGGTTTTAGCCAGTTCGATATTGTGCAACATCCTTTTGCATTCTGTGGAAGCATTAATGTACTCGTTCTCCATTGTCAGATAAATTCTTTCCGTTGTCTTATACGTTTGTAACGCTTTTGTATACTTTGGATAATTTGGAAATAATCTTCTGCTACAGGATGGATGACGGAGTTTCCTCAAAGATTTGTTGATTATCTGTCGTACCCATTCTTTTTGTGTTCCTATACGTTCACCAATCTTTTGGTACGTCATCGGTTCCTCATCAAAACCATACCGCAAAGACATCACATAAAATTGTTTTTCCGTAAGGGTCTCTTTCATGACATATATAAAATCGTCTGGATCGTCAATCTCAATGATCAACAGTTTGTTTTTATCTGTGATATTAAACATATCTTTTGCTATCCGGTCAAGCGGTGTTTCCATATCCTTTAGATACGTCAGAATATCATCCTCTGTTAAGATATTTTTCTTTTTTACATAGTTTGTAAAATTTCCTATTGTTTCATGCCGAAATTCCTGTGGTGTAATGCCAAGTTTTCTCGCTGCTTCTGTCTGGGTCATTGCATCATCTAATATCTCCCCAAGAATAGCAGACAGTGTTTCTAATTCCTTTTTTGCTTTTTCTATCTTTTCCTTATTTGTGTTTTTTCTTCCTGCCATTTTTGTTTTCCTCCTGTTTTGAAAATTGGTTTCGTAGATAATATGGGTGAGTATGAAGGAAAACTTTATTCAGAACGATTCTGGTACTCTTCTAGGGATAAAAGAACTGCAACTGGTTTTTCCTTTTTAAAAACCATTAATACCTTTTCAGATTGAAGATGCTCTGTGATACGATTATATTCATCTTCATCAAAACAAGGGAATTGTGCAAGTTTCTGAGTCTTAGAGAATATCTCAAAAAACTCTTCATCTCCGCCAAAAATCTTAATGTATTTCTCTGCATCCAGATATTTTTCTGCCCAATTTTTTGCTTCATCTTCTGAAAGAGGGATGATCTTTTCTCCGCCGCCTCGTGACATTCCGAAATCTCTTCCATATATGCTGTAAGCTCCGCCTTCTCCGTATAAGAAAAATTCTCCAGTCTTTTTTCGATACAGGGTTTCTCCAGTAAAATAAATATCGTTGTTAGCATATCCATTAGTTTGATATCCTAATTCCTTTGCAGTTTCTGTGTTGTATGATCTTCCATTTATAACTTTTTTCATGTCTACTCCTCCTGATCAGATATCCATGATCTGCTTGACAACATCTTCAATCGTATTGTTTTCAATAGAAATCTCGCAAAACTTTTCATTTTCATATTCAGCAGATAAAAAATTGAGCCGGTTTGCTGCATCTTCTTTTGTCAGTTCTCCTGTATGTAACCTATCCAAAATACTTCTTATACAATAAATGGGCTTTCTCTTTAAAAATATAGTACAGGCTTTTTTGCCAAACATTTTTTTTATTCGTAATGCTCCGTTAATATCCATAACAAAAATTATTTTTTTGCCTGTTTCTGAACAACGCTTATATTCCTTATACGAAGTCCCATAATAATTTCCTTTATAGAAAGTTGTCTCTAAGAAATCTTCATTTTCTTCCATTTTTTTAAAATCTGCCATGGAGAGAAAATAGTAGTCATCATCCTTTTTTCTTGGAGCTCGTGTCGTGCAGCTTTTTGTACGGATAAATTTTTCTGTTTTTAATAATTCCTCTTGCACAGTAGATTTTCCTGAAGCAGAAGGCCCTACTAAGATGAATATATTTGGATTTTGGAAACGGTTTAATTTGTTTTTGGAATCCAAGAGCATATCTACTAATTTTAAAAATTCCTTATAATCGGATACTGCTGGTACTCCAGTATACTGTGCGTTCCATGGTTTGCGGAACAATACTGGATAACGAACATTTGAGTGTTCAATGTTGAAATAACAGTCATCTAATAAGATGTCTGCAACTAAGATGTCTTTCCGGCTGCCAATGAGAATGTTCCCAGGATCAATTTCTGGAAAGTTCCTAATAATATCTGCGATTCTTACGCCTGCACACTGACTTGGTACACTGGTTGCGATAAAAATCTCGCAATGTCTTTTTAAAAGTTCGCATACAAGCTTCCTTGCTCCTTCTCTAATAGGAATATTTCTGACAAACTTCGGTTGGACAAAATAAGGGATTCGTTTATCTAATTCATTCTCTAGTATCCCCCAATTCGTAATATCCTCTAAACAATAAGAATATCCATATTCTTTATTTAATTTTCGTATTGCTTCTTCGTTACATTCATTTAATACATCATCGTAATCGAGTATTACTTTCATAATTTTCTCCTTTCATTTTTTGTGAATGCTGACACTGACTTATTCTTTATATCCCTCCAGTTCGTCAGTAATATTTGTCTATCTATAATATGAGTTTTTAGATGACTGAATAAAAAAAGAATGCAGGATAAAGATTTATAGTCAGTATTCAGACTAAAAAGCAAGACAGACTATAGTCAGTATAGTGACTAACTAATGCAAAATAATTAATTAGTCAGTATATAAACTAAAAAATAAATTGAAAAAGCTTATACAGAAAAATAGAGGAAATCTGTTTTCTGTCATACTATTTACAAAGAAAAATATTTATCGGAAGTTGAGACGAGCAATTTAAGAGTCAGAGGGGGTTGTGTTCCCCCAGCGAGGCGAAAGTTTCGTAAAGAAGCCGCTGTCAGCTTCAGTTGCCCGTTGGTGTATCACCTGCCGGTGTATTGCTCGTCATAACAAAAGGTATTAATAATGACCATATATAGAATTGGTAAAATTGGAAGAAAGGAGAAACACCGGACTATTTATTGGATAAAACGATAGAATATTAATTGAATATTGTCCTGTGTATAAGAAAAATGAATAAAAAAGAATTAATGAAAATGGTAGGAAATCATAAAGAGATTGTAAATCAGTATCTGGAAGGAAAAGTTAGTGAAGAGGAATTAAAGAATACGATTGGGCTGTATCAGACTTATATTGTTAATACATATAAGGGGCAGTTTTCCTGTCAGGGAAAGACAGAACTTATACATCGTATTACAGAATCAATGGAAGATGGTAATAAGTCAATGGGAGATTGTATTCTTAAAGATTTAGGTTTATCTATGGATTGCGCATCCCATGGCGGAACCTTTCAGGAATTTCAGGAAATGCTTTATTTAAAAGAAGTCATGGGAGTTCATATCACATACGATGTTTACCGCTATATAGCAAATAAATTAAAAGAATCTGATATGTCTATAAGAGAAATGGAAGTATCTGAATTGTATGAACTGGCAAATAATTACATGAAAATATTTTGTTCTGATAAGATTTATCTATTAGGAAAATAAATAAGCTTGCTGAATATTTTCATGTATCTAACCGAACTGCAACTGTAAGAGGAATGGCATTAGGATTGTGGTGAACTGCGAATTGTTCTACTTGATCTGTAGTTTAGAAGGAGCTTGTGCCGCAAAGATTTTCAGTCAAAAAAATCTTACCAGAAAGGAGGAGGATTATGTTAAAGGAAATAGCAGGAACAAGAGCTTATAATATTTTAAAAAAGCGAAAAATGGAAACTGTCGAAGATGTCTGTCAGCTGTTTCCTTCCAAATACTATGATTTTTCTTTTATAAATCCTTTAAATACGAGCAGACTTGATAAAAATTATGCTTTTGTATGCAAATTAGTTAGTTATGAGTTAAAAAAACAGTCATCTATATATATTGTTCGCTGCACTCTTCAAGATATATATACGCAAAATGAATTATGCGTGTCTTGGTTCGGGACTACAGAGATGTATAATGTACTCAAAAAAGATTACCGTCCAGGAGATACATGTTTCATTGGAGGAAAATTAAAAGCGTCCAATAAAAAGAATCTATTTTTCATGAGCAACCCGATTATCTTCAAAAAATATGATGGGGAATCTGACTGTCATATTTATACTGCGTATGAAAAAATAAGGGGGATTTCCGAAAGTAATTTTGAAAGGATCATAAATGATTGCCTCGAACATGCAACAATACCGGATAAGGTTCCAAGAGAATTATTACATAAATATAATTTGATACCCAAAGACGAGGCAATACGTGAAATGCATAAGCCGTCATCCGTTGAACAGATAAAAAGGGCAAAATATCGGTTAAATATGGATGATCTATTATATTTTGCCCTGCAACTCGAAGAAAAAAACAGAAATCTTCCTGCTGGTTCTGCCTATGGGATTCATTCCTTGGCAACCACAACGAAAATAATCGAAAATCTGCCGTTTCAGCTTACAAAAGATCAGAAATCTGCTTATGAAGAGTTGGTAAATAGGATAAGAAGCGGAAAGAGGTTAAATGCTTTGATACAAGGAGACGTAGGGTGTGGAAAGACTATCTTAGCTTTTTTATTAATGTTTGTAATGGCTGACAATGGATTTCAGAGTGTTTTACTTGCACCAACACAAGTTTTAGCTTCCCAGCATTACAATGAATTAAAAGAGATGGCTGCTCCATATGATATTGACGTAGTGTACATTGCAAATGGATTAAAGAAAAAAGAACGAGAAGCTATTCTTAAATCTATAGAAGATGGATCTGCGTTAATGATTGTTGGAACGCATAGTGTTTTGAGTAAAGAAGTAAAATTTCATGATCTTGGTCTATCAATAACGGATGAAGAACATCGTTTTGGCGTTCTGCAAAGGGAAGAAATTACAACAAAAGCGAAAGCGGGGATGCACACAGTTACGATGTCTGCAACCCCTATTCCCCGTTCATTATCTGATGTTCTGCTATCAACTACAGAAGTATTTAATATTCAGAGTATGCCCAATGGACGTAAACCGATACAAACAGCGATATGTGCCTCTCAGAATACGATATTTCAATTTATTAAGAAAGAGATTGAAAAAGGACATCAAGCATATGTTGTATGTCCTCTTATTGAAGATAAACAGGGTGCTATGGAAGGAATTTTATCTGTAGAGCAAACATATGCGGAATATACTGATGCTTTTGGCAAAGGTGCTGTAGCGGTTCTAAATGGAAAAATGAAGGAAGATGAAACAGAGAAAGTGATTCGATCCTTTAAAAATGGAGAGATTAAGATTCTTGTAAGCACTACTGTTGTTGAGGTAGGTGTAAACGTTTCAAATGCTACTGTTATCGTGATTAACAATGCGGAGCGTTTTGGGCTTGCAAGCTTACATCAGCTAAGAGGACGAGTTGGACGGGGAAATAGTCAAGGATATTGCATATTAAATTCTGTGCATAAGAACAATAAACGGTTGCTTGCCTTATGTAAATATAAAAATGGATTCCAGATTGCAGAGGCTGATTATGCATTACGAGGTTGCGGAAACATTTTAGGGACAGAGCAATCTGGAAGTAATTATTATGTTGAACTATCAATGAGATATCCGGATTTATTTAGTGAGCTGCAAAAGTATGCGAAAAAATATATGGATACGGGAGAGGCTGAGATGATTGTTAAGACATACCAGATGAGTATTAAAAGATGAGTAAAAAACAAATGTTCTACAATAAGAGGTTTTCGAAAAAACGGTGAAAGAGGAGGATGAAAAATGAGAGCAATATATGATTATATCATTTATACGGATGGAGGATGTGAATGCAACCCCGGTGGTAGAGGTGGATATGGGGCTGTTATCATAAATAATAATACTGGAGAATTTACAGATATATCTGGGGGCTTCCGTAGTACCACGAATAATCGCATGGAAGTTATGGCTGTCATAAAGGCTTTAGAAAAGATAAAAAAAGACACACATGTACAACTTTTTTCTGATTCGCAGTATGTTATTAAAACAATGAATGGGATGTTTCGCAAAAAGAAGAACATAGATTTGTGGAAAAAGCTCGATAAACTTGCAGTAGCCTTTGAAATAGAATGGAACTGGGTTAAGGGGCATAACGGAAATACTTATAATGAGAGATGCGATACCCTTTGCCAAGAAGCAATGACATTGCCAGAGTTAGAGGAAGACGAAGGATATATGAATACTGATTCCGTTCCGGAACAAAGTGATACTGTGGCTCAGAGTCTGGAGAAGTATAATATGTATCCAGATTGTTCAGATGTTGAAAGTTATCAAGAAAAATACCTTGTGAATCCAATATGTGCCAAATTGATTTGCCAATTTTATAAACAAAACCGCAAAAAATTCCAGGATTATGTTGATCTTAGAACAGATGGAACAGATTTTTGGTCACGAAAAAAGAAAGATACGATTATGGATATAAAAGAATACTCAACGGATATCTGGGATATCATTGTTGATCATTTTGCAGAAACGAAATATCAGATGATGTGTATCCGATGGTGTGCCAGAGGATTAGCATTAGGAGATGCTATTAAAAAAGTGCAGGTTGATATGGAAGTTGCAGAGAAGTGTCTGGCAAACAAAAAGAGGAATATGTAGAGATGGAAAAGAAGCTAAAGGATATGGGTGTAGAATTAAATGAGCTGGCGATTGCAATGTGTGATTATATCCAAACAGGACAAAAAATGGAACAGTTATCTAAATTTTGGGATAATGAAGATTCCTTCTATAAGGCTTTTGAAAAAGAATTGGAAAATGGGGATAATCCTCAAAAAATGGCATATTTGGGCGGATATAATATGCTATACCATCTGATTAATACTATGGAAAAAAGAAACCGGCTGCTAAGAGAGATGAACGAAAAGGTTTCCGAATATCCAGAATTAGAAAAGGTTATGGAAACACTTGGGAAAATGGAAATGAAATCGATGAATTTCATAGATTTATCTGCAAAAATAGAAATAACCGAAGAACAACTTGACGATATTCTTGTCCATAATATTCAGTATTTTAATATGCATGAAAGGGAGGGGCGCGTTAAGGTATCGTTATCTCCGTTATGCCGGAAGATTTTGAATTTTAAAAAGAAAGAGGGCGGTTGTAAAAAATAACCGCCGTCTAAAATAAAAAGATAATTTCAATCCACATTCCATTGATTTGGAATGACATGAATATTATAACATGCAAAGAAAAGTATATCAAGAAAAAGGATAAAAAAATGAAATATTGGGAAATCGGAGAAAAAAACAGATTTGGAATAGAGTGCTATAAACTGCACTTAAAGTTACCTTATGGCGATGAAAAGGTAATAGCAGGATTTGTTCAGGATGAAAATAATAATAATAAATATATCTGTGTATCTGATGAACTAAATATGGACTTGGATGAGCTAAACCTATGCTATGAAACCAATAATAAGAGGAGCGTGAAAAATCAAATGTATATGGCTGTTGATATTGCAAAGTATATAATAAATAAATGTACCATTGAGCAATGCCCGATATCTAACCTGCAGTTACAAAAGATACTTTATTGCATTCAACGAGATTTTTTGCAAAACGATATGTTAGCGTTTGATGATGACTTTGAAGCGTGGCCGTTTGGTCCGGTTATCCCTGAAGTTTATTATCGGTATTGTGGTTTTGGTGCTCTCGGTATTTGTATGAAATATGATGTTGATGTGGATTCTGACTATGCGGCAATCATAAATCCAATAATCGAGAGAAAGCGGATGATGAATTCCTGGGATTGGAGCAAAGATATAAATACCTCCGGAAAAGCATGGAATCAAGTATATGATGGAGGGAAAGGTGATCATAAAATTATCCCTAAAAGGCTGATAAAGGAAGAAAATAACATAGCATTGGAACTAGAAAAAAGGCTTGCTTATATTCACGATTTTTTTGCCTCGTTATCTGACGAAGAATTTGTTCAGATGATGATAGAATGCGGTATTGAAAAGTCAAAAAACTAGAAGAAAGTGATTACTTAAAAGCTTTTTATCCAGATATTTAACAAAAAATCTTTTTCATAAAATCTGTCCGATGATCTAAAGAGTATACATATTTGGGGTAACTGGATAAATACAAAAACATATGAATTTGGAAGCATTTATATTAGAAAATGTACAGTATGTGGAATGGAAGAATATAAAACTTCTCAAAATATAACGATAAAATCATGGTAAGGAGATTTATAAATATGAATATTAATGAAATAAAACAGCTCACAAAAGGGAAACAGTATAATTTTCTTCGCGATAATGAACATCTTGGAAAAAATATTGTTCTGCTTGGAGTGACAGGTAGCCATGGAACGGGTGTTAATACGAAAAATTCGGATGTAGATATTCGAGGTTGTGCAACTAATTCAAAAAGAGAAATCTTACTTGGAAAGGATTTTGAGAAAATTGAAGATAAACCAACAGATACTATTGTTTATTCTTTCCCTAAATTGGTTCGCCTTTTAACTAAATGCAGTCCAGGTGTGATTGAACTTTTGGGATTAAAAAAAGAATATTATCTCTATATATCAGAGGTTGGACAGAGAATCTTAGATAATAAGAAAATGTTCCTTACACAAAAAGCTATTAAGTCTTTTGGCGGTGCCGTAACGAATCAATTAAAGCTGATCCGTAGTGGAAAAGCAAAGAATATTGGAAAAGAATGTTCACTTTTAATCCGGATGTATCTTATTGGTTTGGATATTATTGAAAAAGGAGAAATTATTACTTACAGAGAAAAAGAAAGGGATTTACTTTTGGACATTCGAAACGGAAAATATATTGATAAAAATGGAAATATAATGTCAGAATTTTTTAAAATAGTTCAAAAATATGAAGATAGATTTATTCATGCGAAAGAAATTACGACACTACCAAAAGAACCAGACTGGGAGGCAATCAATGACTTTATCTCATCGGTAAATGAAGATATTGTGTGCTGGCAAATTCCAGAAAGATACAAAGAACTTTGACCGACTATTGGGCAGTTAATTGCAGGAAAAAATTACGATTATATGGTGTTGTATCAAGAGAAGTGGCTGCTAGAAAGAAATGAGGAAGTATGCTGGAAGAACGAGAAAAGTATATACAAGAATTTTTTGATTCGCTATCTGATGAAGAATTTGTTGCGATGCTGTTAGAATGTGGAATAGAAAGGACAAAAAGAACTTCGGATAGCGATTATGTGAAAGCATTTTGTTTGGATAAAAAGGAAATAAGAGGTGAAAAAATGTCATATTGGAGTTTTGTACATGGTACAGTAACAGTACTTCCTTTTGGAAGAACACAGGCAGAAAAGAGGTATTTGTTAGATACTGTGTTGGATCACCTTCCGAAAGTAACTGGTTCCGAGGGGGATATGAATATATATTGTATACAGAAAAATGGGTATCCTGAGTCGTGTTCCTATACAGAATTTGGAGAACAAAAGCCGTTCAAAACACTTTCTACAGAAATGCAGAGTGAATATATTTTGGTCGTAGATGGAAATTTGAGAGATCGAAAATTTGCTCAGACATACCGAGAATTTATTAAATGGTTAGTTCGGTTAAGTAAAAGATTGGGAGTGGAAGAGGTTCTTGTTGAAATTAAAGATCATGCTAAGTATTCTCTTATCCAGAATAGGAATCAAGGAAATAATGGGGAACCGTTTTCTGAAATTTTTGAGATGGTAAGTTGGGTGGAAAAAGAAGAATCAAACTGGTGTGAATACCTATTATGGGAAGAATCAGAAGAATCTAATTACCCATTAATGCTGGAAGAAAGATATTGTAGAAAAAAGAAAGGAAAAGAATTGAAAAAAGATTGTATACGATACAGAATGTGCATGGGGATTAATTTCTTCTCCAGAACAACTGACAGATGTCACAGAAGAAGAACTGGATGCAGAAATTTGTAAAAGACTAAAAGAAAATGAATTGGATTTTTTGCAAAATATTTTGGTGGAAAGTGATTGTAAGATGTTGGATGGTGGAAATAGCAGAGGAAATTTCTCTGCTGTTTTCTTTATATCTTATTAAATTAAAAATTTTGTACAGAAAAATTTGTTTCCATAATGTTCTTTCATACTATATATGAGAAAAATTTTTATTGTAAAATAGATAGAATATGAAAGGAAAAAATATATGATTGACTACAAAAAAGAGTTAAATAAAGAACAATATGAAGCAGTAATGCACGATAAAGGTCCAGCATTATTATTAGCCGGTGCAGGCACGGGAAAAACACGAACACTTATTTATCGTGTGGCGCATCTTATTGAAAGTGGTGTCAGTCCAGAAAGTATCCTGCTTCTTACCTTTACTAACAAAGCCGCTGCCGAAATGAAAGAGAGGGCAGGGAAGATGTTAAAAGAAAAATGCGGGATCACTGCCTGCACTTATCATTCCTTTTGTGTAAAGATGCTTCGCTTTTATGCTTCATTTGCTGGTATCTCACCAAATTTCTCGATCATTTCCAGCCCTGACGAAGCGGATATCATCGATATTGCAAAAACTGAATTAAATTTTCAGCGATTGAGTAATATGCCAACAGGTACAGTGTTTGCATCTATGCTGTCTACTTGTGTGAATAAAGGAATTTCATTAGAAGATTTATTAACAGAACAGCGTTACTGGAAATTCAGACAAAATGAGAAAAAATTGCTTGCATTGAAAAAGGAAGTGGCAAGATATAAAGAGGAACATAATCTGCTCAATTATGATGATATCTTGTTAAAATTCAATTCCATGCTTTCTTCCTATCCGAATGTCGCTAAAAAGATTGAGGATACATATCAATATATCATGGTGGACGAGTATCAAGATACGAATGCATTGCAAGATAGTATCATTAAAAAAATCCGTAAAGACAATCAGAATCTTATGGTAGTTGGAGATGATATGCAGTCTATTTACAGATTTCGAGGTGCAGATGTCCGGAATATATTATCTTTTCCAAAGAGATATGCTGGATGTAAAGTGATCTATTTAATAGAAAATTATCGCAGCAATCAGGAAATCTTAAATCTTGCAAATCATGTCATGACAAATGCTACGGAAGGTTATGAAAAAAAACTGAAAGCGCAATTTTCCAGTGAGAGGCTGCCAGAAGTATGTTATGTAGATGATATGAAAAGAGAGGCTGAATTTGTTTTAGAAAGTATTAAGAAGCAACATATGAAAGGAATTCCTTATAAAGAAATCTGTGTATTATATAGAAATTCTTATCAGTCTTATGAGTTGGAAGTGCTTTTAAATAAAGAGGGCTTGGATTTCGAGAAATATGGTGGAGTCCGATTTTTAGATAGGGCACATATTAAAGATGTTCTTGCATTTTTAAGAATCTATACAAATCCATCTGATGAACTGGCATGGTTCCGTATTCTGCAGTTACATATTGGTATTGGAAAGGTATATGCAAGAAACATCTCTCGAAAGTGTTTGGAATATGGCCCGGAATACTTAATAGATGATTGTCATAAACGAAAAAAATATGGAGTGCATATCAGAAAATTGTATGATGAGATCCAAAGTTGGGAAGGTAAAGAGTTCTTAGAGATATTAAAAAGCAGTTGTGCTTATTATGCTAAAACCTTAGAGAATACTATTAGAAATAAAAAAGTTGATTCTGAATCGGACAGGGAAGAAAGTTTACAGGATCTTGAAAGGAATAAAGAAGATATCACAATTCTTCAGGAAATGGCAAAAGATTACGACTCTGCTCTGGCTTTTCTGGATGCAACAACTTTGGATGCAACAAAGTCAAAAGGAAATGAAGGGGATAAACTTGTCTTATCGACAATACATTCCGTAAAAGGATTGGAATATGATACGGTTATTTTATTGGATTGTATCGATGAAATCCTGCCATCTGCCAGATATATTGGTTCTCCAGAGGATAATGAGGATGTACGTTGCATGTATGTTGCTGTGACCAGGGCTAAAAACACATTATATATGATAGTCCCTAAAATCGTATTAAAATATGGAAAGGCTATCCCTGGATATTTGTCAAGATATATCGAAGATAAAGAAGATTTGTATGATTTTTGTAATGTAAAAGAAAATATCTTAGAATTTTAAAAGAAGATGAAAAAATCAGAAAGGATTTTTTATGAAAGCAATATTAAAATATACAGATTGTTTACATGATGGAAAAAGAGTTTCTTCTGTATTATATGAAAACAATATACAGATTCTCAGAATAAGACCAGGTAAATCTATTTATCCCCAGGTAACAATTCATGTTAATGACTACGATGAGTTAAATATGCTGATTCAGAAATTAAATGATGCATGTCTCTATGGAGTAGAAGTGGTAAAAGTCAACACGATCAATTATAGCGTTATAGTTATCGAATATTTATTACTGTTTTTGTGCTTTTTTATGTTATTTGAGATTTTATGTTTTGTAAAATAGTGAACCTCTCCGCCTGAACCGCAGTTCAGATGGAGCTTCTAAAAAAAGAAAAATAAAAAGCAAGGATTCTCTGCCTCTTTAGGCTGTGGGATGAATTGTAGAATTCGTGTAACGTCAATGCGAGTTCGTAATTTTGCAATGGATACGGTTGCTATTTTTGTCTTTGATTCTGATGTCGAAACAAATCTGGATATATTGCGATATAATGTTGAATTTTTGGATAAACAGAAATGTATAAGAGAATGAAGGAGTGATTTTAATGAGTGTATTAGGTGTTATAGTATTTTTAGCTGTAGGTTCTATACTTATTTCCTTATTAATTACTTTGATAGCTTATATTGGAAAAGTATATATGAAAAAATATAATAAAAAGTTTGTCCCGTAATTGGTGGACGGAGATAACGATATCCCCAACCAAGAGAGTTAAGCACGCCGGAAAAATCCGGCATTCAGCCTTCGCTCCGCATAAGGGATACCAGCTGGAGGACTAAAAATATTATGACAAACGAACAATTAAAAATTATAGGTCATAGAGTGAGGATTATCAGCAAATCAAGCTCTCATAAGGGTGAATATGGTATAGTCACGGGAACTACAAAAAATAGAGAATGGTTAAAAGTGAGATTATCGAATTCGACTATTAAGGTAGCATTTTCTTCGGTAATGCAGATTAATTAAGATGGAGCTTACGCTGGAAAGTATAATTATAAAAAGAGGCGGTTATTATGACGGTTGAATTAGAAAAAAGATATACTTATATCCAAAAATTTTTTGAGTCATTATCTGATGAAGAATTTGTTCGGATGATGATAGAATGCGGTATTAAAAGTTCAAAAAAAACCGGAAGAGAGTGATTATATAAAGGCGTTTTATCCAAATTACATGAAATAGATTTGCGTTGTGGTTGATGAAATCAGAAAGGGGGAAATAATGAATTGTATCAGAGTAATGGTCTTCATCGGAATAATATTTATATTAACAGCTATTGTAATATTTTGCATATGTTATTTTAAAAAAATAATCATAAAAATATATAATAAATGGGAAAAGCGAGGTATGTTGTTACAAAATATTGCTTACCCTACAGGAGGAATCTATAAAGATATAAATTGCAAAAGAGAAATTTACTTTTTCTTTTCTTTGGCTAACCGTTCCAGTCGATTTGCAATAAATCTGGGAGAACTGTTAAGTTGCCTAGAAGATGCAGAAGTTCAGGGAGATATACCTGAACTTTCGACAGAATGGTGGAATGAGATAGGAAAAATATATCCAAGATTCCGCAAAGAAGTAGAAAAAGAAACTGATGACATTGGTCCTACATTACAATAAGGATACTTATATAAGAAAGGTCGGATTATCCGGTCTTTTTTTTGTGTGTATATCCTTCCCTTCCTTTTTATCATCCTATAAAAACTATCATTCTATCTATAAGGCAAATACACAGATGAAAGGAGATTAAAACATACTATCGAGAGATGCCTTATTATAGGAGGATATAAGATGTTAGAAATTGAAAGTAAAAAATTAAAAGGAACTTATCGCTGCCAATTTTATCATGAGCATGAAAAATTGGTTTCTGGACTTGATGAAGGGAAGAAAAGTTCTCTCATTTATCAGAAAGCAGTAGCAATTAAAAAGGCGATTAATGACCTGTTATTTCAAAAGAAAAAGGAAGATGAAGTGCTTGAAGAGTTAAAAATAGCTTTTGATGAAGCTGGATATGCAACTCCGGAAACAAAAAAAAGACATTTAGAAGAAGCATGGAGTCAGATATTACGCTATGTTTATTCAGAAAAGAGACAACCGGAGTGTCTTACCCAAAAAAGTGTTATTCCATTTCAGTTTATGAAGGTTTCTTTTAAAGCTGATTATCTGTTTGCAGGATATAAGACTTATAAAAGAAAAACGAGAGTAAATGGAAAAACAGAGACTTTTTATTCAAAAGAACCATATATTGAAGTGGTCCGACTGCGAGTAGGCAAACCTGACGTTACAATGCGCTCAAAGAAGAAAGATAAAGGAGTAATGACCTGTCTTGAATTGTATTGTATGCTAATGTATGCAAAAGAGATAGCTAGAAAAAAAAGGTTTAATGAAAAGAAAATAATTAATGTGGAAGCATCCTATTATTATCTTCGTGGAGATAAGGACAAAGTAGTAGATATAACAGATGATTTCTTTGACGAGAAAAAGAAAAATGTACTTACTCTTTCGGATATGTTTTTCATAGATAATCCAGAACGACTTACCGATATTGATGTGAATTTCAAGAAAGAATTTAATGAGTTTCTTCAATCAAAAGAATGCGATCCAGAAAACTGTGAACATTGCGTGTTAAATTCTGTGTGTAGTTTTACAAAACCGCCAGAGTATATTGAAAAAAAATTAACTCAGAAAACACTCAGCAGTATTTCCTTAACAGAAGCTCAAGAAAAAGTAATCGGTTTTAGAAAAGGATTTGCTAGAGTAAATGCTGGTGCAGGAGCTGGAAAGACAATGTGTGTGGCATTAAGAACCGCTTTTTTGCTTTCAGAAGGTGTAAACCCGTCAAAAATCTGCCTGCTTACTTTTACAAATACCGGAGCATCAGAAATGAAAGAGAGAATCGGATTATACTGTGAAGATTTTGGATTGAATATCAATATGGATGACTTAACGGTTACTACCTTTAATGCTTTTGGAGATAAGATAGTCCATGAAAATTTTCACGAATTAGGCTTTGAAAAAGAGCCTCGCCTGATTGATGATATCGAAAAATCAAAGATTATAGCAGAAATATTAAGAGACAATGTTATAACTGAACTTGATTACCGTAATTTTTATATGTCTATGCCGTTCGTAAAAGGAGCATTACCCACTGCAAAAAAGGCATTCGAAATTATTAAAAGAGAAAATCTTTCGAATGCTTCGGATGCTGATATTCTTAAAACAAAGATGCAGAGTGAAAAATACGATATTACAGCAATTGCTGCAGCAGAATTAATTGCAGTATATGGAGAATATGATGACTGTTTGCATAAAAGCAACTTGATAGAGTACGCAGACCAGGAACTTCTTATTTTTGAACTTTTAAAGAAAAATCCGTTTTATTTTGAGGATTATGGATTTGAACATATTATCGTAGATGAATTTCAGGATACTTCGCAACTACAATTTGAGATATTGAAAAATATTATTAACTCATCATTGGAATTTAAGAGTTTCCTTGTCGTTGGAGATGACTCTCAAAGTATTTTTGGTTTTAGAGGTTCTGATCCGCGATTTATTATTGAGTTTGAAAAGAAATTAGGAGAAGATGTGCAGGATTTTTATTTACTTGAAAATCATCGTTCAACAGAAAATATCATTAATTTTGCTAATAAAATCAACTCATTGAATCAAAACAGGGTAGTAAAAGACCTTATTCCTACAAGGGAAAAAGGGGAGCCTGTTGTTGTAGAAGCTTTTGAAAAGAAGGATGCAGAAGAGGATTATATTATTTCTGTCATCAAAAAGAAGATAGAAGAAAAACATCCGCTAGAAGATATTGCTTATATTGCATCCACTAGAAGCCAGCTTTTAAAAATGGGGACACGATTGACAGAGGAAGGAATTCAATGGATTATGTTGAATCCGGAACCGATGTTTAGTAACTCTCGTATTGAGGGAGCATTGGCATTAGCAAGATATTTGACAGACGATACGGCAACGAAAGATTTATTTGTTTACTTAAATGCAGTAAATGATTCAGAAATCTTAGAGAAAAAAGCAGATGAGGAGATTCTTGCATTCATGGAAAAACAAAAAAAATCTCTTTCTTTTTTTGATACAGATGTTGATGATTCGGTAAAAAAGAAAAGGCTTGTATCTTATCTTGAATTTTTAAAAGGGAATGAAAAAGCGAGTGATGAGGTCTATGAGGCCTTTTTAAAGAAAGTGTTTATCTGGGATACTTATAAAGATATGTTAGAGTATATCCTTGATTTTGGACTGTATGGGGAAAAAGAAGCAGCAAAAAGATGTAAAGATTATCCTGGGATTGTTCTAACAACTGCCCATTCCTCCAAAGGAATGGAATGGCCGATTGTTATCAATGAGATTAGTAAATATCATGATAAAAATCTTGTGAACGAAGATGTGGAAGAAAAGAGACGTTTATTCTTCGTATCTGCTACAAGGGCAAGAGACGAATTATATGTTGTATCACAAAGATATGCTTATGGCTCCAAGGGGAACGGAAAGAATATCCCTGATACAAGAGTCCAGAATAGGTTCTTAGAAGAAGCTGTTAAAGCAGTGATTCAGAAATAAGATAGTATGATGGTGCACCTGCAGTATGCAGGTGCATTTTTTATTCTTTTTAAGAACTGTCATTTTATTAATATCAGATAGTTAAAGATGAATGGAGAACAATTATCTGAAATATAGGAAAAGGAGAGATATAAATTATATCGCAGTCAAACAGATAGCTTATCATACTAGGAGGAAAAAATGAGTACAAAACAAACAAGAGAAGAAATTACAATCCGTAAAACAATGATGTATAAAAGGGGAGCGGAAATGATTAAAGCATTAGAAAACTGCCCGAAAGAAGAACTTTTACCGCTTCCGATTATTCCAGCATTCAATGATGAACTCGGAAAATGGGAGTTTTTTGCAGAAGAACAAAAGAAAGAAAATGGAATCGGTATGTTGGAGAAAGGAGATATGGATTTGCTAGAACATTTATCAGATCCAGACGTATCCTACAAAATCCAACTAAAAAGCTGCGAGAACAATCTTTTTCATGCAGTGATTGAGGTAACAGAAAAAGAGATGGTAACTCCGGTAGAAGTAAAGGATTCAGATACATTGGAGGAAATAAAAAAGAAAATCATTAAAAAAGGTATTTGCTCAAAGGAAGATTTAAAAAGGAATATTGATGTGATGAAAGCACACCGTTGCCCAGAAGAATTGATCCGGCAGATACTTTTACGGTATCGGAAATTTGAAAAATCAATTTCTGTACCAAAAACATTCTATATTGACCCTGACCCTAAATCGAAAGATGCATCTATTTTTGCATTGGCACTGCTGAATACTTTAACAAATTCAGCAACAATCTTCGAGGGGGATAAGTCTGTAGGTAAGAATGTATGTGCAGAAACATTGGCGATGTGCCTTAATATGCCATATTACATGATTACATTTAACAGAGGCATGACGGCAGATGATATCTATGGAACAAAAAGCACAGACAATAGTGCAGCAGAATTGTTAACGGAAGAACTTGCGGATGCATATTTACAGGTTGCTGCAGGAAATCGGGAGATTCCTGCTACTGTAGAAAAAGCTGCAAAATATGAATATCTTAGAGCAAAAGCTTCGTCCGTTTCTATTGTACAAGAAGAATCCTGTCTTGTGGAATGGATAAAAAATGGAGGAGTTATGTGCTTTAATGAAATGAATATGGCTGAAGCAAACTTCTTTGCCTCGTTTACAAATCAATTAACGGATAACACAGGATTTATTGATATTCCTGGTTATGGACATCTGGAAATTAATCCGGATTGTATCTTGATTGGTACACAAAACGCTGATTATACAGGGGTATGTGAACAAAATGATGCTACCATGTCTCGATTTGGATGTATTCAGTTTCCATATCCAAAAAGTATAAAGGCTCAGTTGGAAGCAACTGTTGGAAAAACACGTTTGGATAAGGATTTCTTTAAACAGACAGATGAACTGTATAAAACATTATATGCTGCTGTTACAAAAGGAATGGTAGAAAATTCCTGTTTAAATATTCGAGGATTTATTCGAGCATTAAAAGGAGTTGCACAGGTACCGGGTTTATCAACCTTAAAAAGACAGATTGAGATTCATGTTATTGATACCTGCCCTGTAGATGACCGGTTGCAGCTCATGCAGTTAGTCCGGGAAAAGATTACTTTATAAAAGCAATAAGAGGAGAAGTAAAATAATGATAGAAACATATAATATTATAACAATTGGTGGATTATTAGATGAAGACAAAAAGCTTGTAGGGATTGCAGAAGAAGATTTTAAGAATCTGCTGAAAAAAGCAGAAAAATTAGATGAGCTGCAAACTCGTATGAAAGAAATATATGGTGAAGGTGAAGAACTTTTAGAGACCTTTGTTTCTGGATTAGAACAGTATAATTCTCAACAGGAAGAACATCCTTTTAAGGCCCGTTTGCTTACAAATGAGACTGTCGATGAATGGGAAGCGTATCAGAGAGCAAAGAGTGAAGAAAAACTCGAGAATTATACTGTTATTGAACTTCCGACTAAAATCATTCGAGATGGTGTTTTTCACCCAATGGTTTATCATTTTTATAATGTTCCCTATCCAGAGGAAGAGGATATAGAAGAACGTCGTTTGTTTGAGTATATTTACAAAGACTCACAGCTGTATCTTAGTGTTTCAGATGGACCTTATTCAACTGTATTAATAGAAGCTACAGAAATAGGGAAAAGCGTATTCTTTTCTAAAGAGAAAGCATTAAGAAAAATTCGCGAGATCCATAGAGATTACGAAATCGTAGATGATAAAGTTATTCCCAGACAGAGGGCTAAACAAAAGAAAGATTAAATAAAAGGTTACTTTTATGATAATGAAGAGGGAAATATATGATTACATTAGAAGAAAAAGAAGCGTGGATACGGAGATATTATCCATTTTGTGAATCCTATATGAAAATGGCTTTGGCTGACAGGAATAAAATCCCGCAGTTAGAGATACGATTAGATAAGGGTTCATATACGGATCATTCCATCATCCATATCGGTATTAGCGAACTTGAAGAAAATGATGAAGAATCCCTGTTACGTTCCGTTTTATTCCTTATAGGGCATGAAGTCCAACATGTACGTTCAACTTCACAGCGAGCCTGGATGTATGGAATGAACAGAGGATTTCAGGTAATCTTAGAAGAGTATGCGGATAAAACAGAAACCAAAAGGAAGGTATTTCGTAAAGAAGCGGACTATGAAGTATATATTAAGGAATTGGCTGCCAAAGGTTTTCATATCAGTACAAATTCTTTGCAACAATTTGTACATTTCATTGCCAATTCATTGGAAGATGGCAGAATTGAGCGTATTCGATGTGTGAAACGTCCGGGATTTAAAGATTATATGATCGCTTTTCGTGGAAGAGATTGGAAAAAGAATGAAGTAGAGCCGTCATTTGTTCAGAATCTTGATGACCCAAGAACATATCTGCTATTAGTATTAAATCAGATTTTAAATCTGGCAACAATGTCTATTTATCAGAAAGGGTTCACAAAAATCTGTCCAATCGATTCCCGTCCGCAGATATTAATTCATTCTTTAATGAGTGATATCGCGGCTGGTGTTGCATCAGCAAACTGTCGTGGATGTATGGAATGTGCGATAGCTATATGTAAAAAACTTGCTGTCGAAATTATCGAGGCCAGCAAACTTACTCCATTAGAAGAACTTCTGTCTGAAATTTTATCTTTTCTAATAGAAGAATGTGGTTCTTCTTCTTTTGAGGGAACGGATTCCAGAAATGAGGAAACTTCCTCTGGAAGTTCAGGAGTTCTATTTGGAAAAAGTGAACTTGAGGGAGAATTAAATTCTTCACAAGAAGATGAAAAAAATTCTATAAATCAGAAAAATCATTCAACTGGAGATAGCCCGGAAAAAGAAGAAGAATGCATGGATGGTTTAATCACTGCAGCTAAAGCTGCCTCTGATGATGAGATAGCAGATGCTGTGAGAGATGTGTATATTGGTGAAAGATTAAATAAAAAAAGAAAAGAAGATTTTATTGATAAGGAAAAAGCAGTAGATGATGATTCACTGCCAGACTTAGAAGATGTAAATACTCATTATGATACACAAATAAATCTAAATGAGGAAGCTCGAACCTATCCAGCAAACGAACGAATGCCGTTTGAATTAAAAGGACAAGCGAATGTTTTAAAGAGAAAAGTAGAAAAAATTTTTCATAACATGCAAAAACCGATTCTTCGGGGTAGGCGTACCGGACAGTTAGATGCTGCCATGGCATATAAATTAGCAATGAATCAAATGGATTGTTTTATGAAAAAAGGAGAAGTATCAGAGTTTGATGGGTGTGCATATTTTCTGGCAGATAATTCAGGTTCTATGCAAGGAAATCGGCAAGAAAATTGCTGCAAGGCTCTTGCAAAGATTGAACATGCTTTTCAGGATGTTATGCCATTGAAGATTGTTGCTTTTAATGCAGATGATTGTTACTCAGTCAGACATCAAGTTTTAAAAAACTGGTCTGAAAAGGTAAGCAGTAACGGAAGTTATAATTTTTTGACTCATTGTTATGCAAATGGCGGAAATAAAGATGGTTATTCTATTCGTGTTGCTACGGAGGAATTGTTACACCGGCCAGAAAGAAAAAAGATATTGATTGTTTTATCTGATGGGCTTCCAAGTGCTTATGAGAAGAATGATGGAGAAAAAGATGTGAATGATGCAGTAAGAAAAGCAAGAAAAGCAGGTATTTCTGTTATCAGCATATTTTTTGGAGATGATTCAGAAAGAAGTGCATTTGTTAAAATGTACGAAAAGAACTGTATTATAACTGAACCAGAAGGGATTGATGCAGAATTAGTCCGTTTGATGAAACGTTTTTGTTTCAGATAATGAATTTAGGTGTCACAGAATACTGTGGCACCTTTTTTGTTTTTTAGTAAAAATAGCATCCTATTAATGAAACAGTTTTAGTGATGGAAAGGAGGAAAATAATTTATCACATCATTGTTTCAAAAAAATAGGAAAGAATGGAGAATAAAAAAATGTATTATAATTTCAAAAAAGTAACACTTATCTACAGTACAAATAAGGAAATAATGGAGAAAATTGGACGGAAACTAGGCTTTTCACATGAGAAAAATCAGTTTGTACCTATTGATACCCCTTTAATGAGTGCCGATCTTGCTTATGGGACAGGACAAATGATGTTCACCACAGAAAATGGAAAAAGTTTATGTATCTCTGCAATCAGTAGCACATGGAGAAAGGATGCTTGCTCAGTAATAACGGAAAACAATATTTATGTATTTGAAGTGTTGGATTAGAAGAAGCATTAAAAAGAGATAGGAAGAACAAGGAGAGATATTATAGCAAAAAAAGAGGAGGGTCAGTGATGAAACATTTTAAGGAAGAGATTATCCGGGATATTTTTAATGATGCAGTGGTTGTTACAACAAAAGAACACTATTATTATGCATCAGAAAGTGAAAAAGAACAGCATAAGATAGATATGATAAACCATGGATTTGAAGATTCGGGACAGGTTGTGAAGAAATTAAGAGACATTTCTTTTTTGCCATCAGATTGGATTCATGATTCTTATGTTTACTATGGATGCTATATCAAACAAGAAACTATGAGAAAAGAAAAAATATCGACAAATCCATATATAGGGATGTAAATAATAATTCAACCGACTCTGTTAGAAAGGAAACGTTTTCGCAAACATTTAGTAGAAATTTTTTATAAAACTGTCCGAATATGAAAAAGAGTTTCTGTAAAAACAATAATTAGTTATCTTGATAAATTAAGACAAAAAAGAGGAGAATTTAGGTAAATGATAAAAAGAAAGATACAGTATGGAAAAGATGGTAAGTGGATACATAATTATTATTTTACAAACCGAAATAATCCTTGCGGTTGTGATTCAAATTGTTATCACTTAGAATATGATGGAAACAAAATCTTTTGTGCATGTAATGCCTGCTATAGAGAGTTTGCTATAATTCAAAAAGAACAAGTAAAAGAGCTCTTAAATGATGGGGTATGGAAATAGACAAAGGCAATAAAATTGCACTTGAAGAATTGTAAAATTCGTGTAACGTCAGTGGAGGACGGAAAAAAACAGTATCCCCCACTGACATGAAGTTAAGCCCTGCCGGAAGAAATACCAGCATTCAGCCTCCGCATAAAGGATACCGTACAATCGGTTATGCAGATAAAATGTGGCTATATGTAGACGATGCTATTAAAAAACATCTTGAAAAGAAAAATCCGCAAGATATCATAAAAAGTATGAACAACATCAAAGTGTGTCATTGTGCTGAGTGCAAACATTGGCTAAGTGGTTAGGCTGATTTGAGCTGGAAAATTGGAAAAACGGATTAATAACTAGGAGGAAATCATGATACGTTTAATCATTGCAGGACCAAGAGATTACTATGACCAAGAAAAAGTATTTCGCGATATCCATACGTTTCAAGGGAAGTTTGGAATCGATGAGATTATATCCGGCGGAGCATCTGGAGTAGATAAATTAGCGGAAGAATATGCTTTTTTGCACCAGATCCCATTCAAGCTTTTCCAAGCAGATTGGGAAAAATACGGAAAAGCTGCTGGACCAATACGGAACCGGAAAATGGCAGAATACGCTAATGCCCTGTTAGCGTTCGATAAAGGGACAAAAGGAACGAGAAATATGATTCAGATGGCAAGAAAATATCATTTGCGAGGTATAATTGTAGAAATAGGAAAGGGAGTTATGGGATGACTAATTTTATTGATGATGTTATTGATGGAAAAACCAAATTGGATGAGATTGATGATTATGTGGAAAAATGGCATAATTCAGATTCACATTGTAGTGTGTCCGAATATCTTGGAATGACAGAAGAAGAATACTTTCTTTGGACCGAAGATAATTCTAATCTTAAATATATTGTTCTGGCTCATAAGAATAATATCAATATTAAGGAATTGCTTAATAATGGAAATATTGTAGCAGATTCTGCAGCTTTGTTGCGGAAAAAGACATTAGAGGGTATTCCACAACGTTATCCTGATGGTATGGATGATGAACGAACCAAACAAATGGAGTATGAATTAAATATCATCATTAATATGGGTTATGCGGATTATCTTTTAATTGTAGCAGACTATGTAAATTATGCAAAAGGACTGAATAATAATTTATAAGAAGGGAAGAAGTATAATGGAAAATGATTTTAAAGGTAGAAAATGTGCCGGTTGTAGGTATTGCGTTCATGCAAACCGCAAAAAGATGAAATGTTATCCTAATTCAAAAAATTGTAAAAAAGAATATGACCTGGCAGAAGAGGATTTCCATAAAGAAGCCAGATGTGATTTCTTTCGTCATAGGTAAAACATGACAATCTGATGCAGGAATGCTATAATGTTTATAAGAAAATAGAAAAGAGGAAATTGTTATGTCAAGTTTTGAGGATAAATATCATCTAACATCTGAACAAAGTATATTTCTGGCTAAGAAAAAATGGGATGAGAACGTGTATTGTGGAATGAAAATGGAGAATAGAGCAGTCACTTTTCCACAGACACAAACAATCCTGAATGGAGTTAATGTCCCAAACGTACAGCTGGATGATATTCAGGCGATCTTAAATATGCGTGACGCTTGGAAATATCTACTCCATACGGTAGAAGAACTAATTACATTCGCGTATTGGTGTAAATTAAATGAATATATTGCCAGAAATGAAGCTTTGGAATGGGGAAAATTGAGAACAGGAACGGTAGGCATATCTGGTACAGATTATGTACCACCTATTCCAGAAAAAGAAACTGTTATAAAGGAATTAGATCATATCTTATCTAATAGCGATATGTCTGCTACGGACAAGGCTTTAGAAGTTTTTGTATGGGGAACCAGAGGACAATTTTTTTGGGATGGAAATAAACGCACCAGTTTAATGTTAGCAAACAAAATTTTGATTTCAGCAGGAGCAGGTATCATGACGATTACAGATAAGTATATGGAGCAATTTAATGTTGTTCTACTTAAATACTATAACACTGGAAAGCCTGATGAATTAAAACAATTTATATATGAAAATGCGATACATGGAATCAATTTATAATGATGTGATAAAAGGTCGGTTTATCCGGCCTTTTTTTTTGTTACGTTTAAGGCTATCACTGTATTGAGAAAATGATATACAGTAAACTGACTAATTTTTTGGAAAGTGAAGGTATTTGGAAACCTACCCTCTTTAGAGGATATATATTGGACCTTATAGGATTCCTATTATATTCCTATAAAAACATATTGATTTTACACCAAATACCTACCTGAGCTATGGTTTTCCGTATCGGGAAACCTCCCCAGCCTACCTTAAGCACCCTGACCATGCTCAATAAAATTCTCTATAACGCGGGAAAAATATTATTATCCAGTATTCTGACTAAAATCGAAGAACATTATCCCAAGATAAAACTACAGTATACTGACTAAAAAAATAATTATTAGAATAAGCAGTCAGTAATCTGACTAACCTATTCAAATCCTCTTTTCATCCTCTTATAATTTTCTTTTCATATTCCATGTAAAATCCTTTTAAAATCTAAGAAAATCCAAGTATCTCTCGAAAAGTCCTCTTAATTATCTTTTAAAAATTATATTCTAATATCCAAAAAAATCCCTTTTAAAATCCTAATAAAGATCAGTAGGTTCCAGTATACTGACTAAAAATAATGATTGTACTGAAAAAAAAGTGAAAAATGGACGGAAAGTGGATGTAAAAGTGGATCAATTGAAGAAAATGGACGAAAAAGATAAACGTAACTAAAGATAAGTTAAGATACCATTTAAGTCCTTTTAGCCCCCGTTAAGCTCTTTTATACACAAAATATAATCAATTTTAGGATGATAAGTGGGAATCTTCGGTAATTCAATCACAGCCGAGGATTTCTGAAGCTGACCTGTCTTTTGAGAAAAGACGTAGATACCAGAGAGTATCCTGCTATCATTAGTGTGGATGTTGGTATCACCGATGCATACCTTCACTAAGTGTCAGTGGTGGGCGGAGAGAGATTGGTATCCCCCACTGACAAGAGACTTAAGCAACAGTCGGATTTTCTCGATATTCAGACTCCGTTAAACTTACCGACTGTGGATTAAAACAATAGCCATAGTAGTTCATACATAATAAAAAGTTATACAGAAAAATTAAGAAAAATGAAATTCTGACATACTATAAGTGAAAAGAACAATAAAATAATAGGAGAAAAAATGGGAAAAGCTAAGAGAAAAATGAGACCTCAGCCGCCATGGTGGTGGAAATTAGATAATGATAACTGCTGGTTTTGTAAGAATCGAAATAATTGTGGTGGGTGTAAATTATTAAAAAGACAGAGAGCTAAAGAAAGAAAAAGAAGGCGGAAGGTTAATTTGCGAAAATTGTTAGAAGAGTATTAGATGTGGAAAAGTTAAAAAGTCATACAGAAAAATTAAGAGAACGCAATAGGAGTTAATGGTGAAAGAGCGGAAAATAATAATCGAAGATATTTTTACAAAAAAGGATAAAGAATTTAACAAAACGATGGTTCATAATGCTAGAAAATTAAACGATACAATAGACAATTTTACAGGAGAAGAGACATATATGGATAAGTATGGTTTTATAAATGATATCATTGAAAAGTTTAGTAAAAAATGGGGAATATGTGAATAAATACCTTTCTAAAAATTTCATAAAAGCGAATCTATCATACTAACTATGAGAGCAGAAAATGGATTTTTGCCGGTAACATCCTTTTTGCTTTTACAAACAGTATAAAATCAAAAAATCAAATATTATATAAAAACAGAAAGAGGTGCTAGGCAATGAAATGTCCAGATTGTGGATGTGAAGTATATATTAAAAAACATGGAAGAGGAATCGTTAAAAGAAGAGGAAAAGTAATCGATGTAAAAGATATTGAATTTATACAGTGCAAGAAGTGTGGAAAATATCTGAATACAGAAAAAATAGTGGATAATTTAAGGATTTTAGCGGAATATATGCTGCAGATGGAAATAAACGAACGCTTAGAAGAAAGAAAAGAACTGACGAAATGTAAGTAATAAGGATTAGAGTGAACCCTCCCCATCGTATCAGACCATAGATGTCACAAATATTAGAAGGTGTCTGACTACCACTTTAGGTGGTATGGGCTGCCCGACTATAGATACCGCTTTTCCTCAGTCGCTTGGTCACGCGGCAGCTTACGCTGTCTTCAGTGTGCAAGAACCGCAGAGAAGTGAATCAAAATAACAGTTAAAGAGTCTGTTTATCGAAAAAGTCTCAGATTTAAATCTGGGGCTTTTTTTAACAGAAAATTTTTTTGTAAAACCTGTCTAATTTTCTAAGAAAGATAAATAAAAAATATTTGTACAGAAAAATCGAATAAGCGAGATTTCTGACATACTATTAGTAAGAAAAATAAAAAGGAGGGATAAATATTGGCAAAAGTGACTAAAAGGGGTGATGAACTGCAAAGTAAGAAGTTAGAGCTATTGGAAGACATCACAAGTACTATACGTGAGATTTATAAAATTAAAGGGCCAATAAAGGATGTGAGAACGGTTATTGATGTATTAGGTGGAAAAGTAATCGAAAATTCTCAAACAGATAATATGGATATTTTAGTCTGTCAAAATGGGGTTCAGATTGTAATACCCGGATATACAGTAAGAGAACAAAAAAATATGCATCTGGCAAAAGGAATAGGATACATTTATCTATATAGTAATTATATGGCTAATAATAAAAAATATGATGTTAATGATGCTATGAAAATGCACAATATTTATATCTTTGCCCTTTCTTTTATGATGCCGCGTCATGAATATTTACAGGTGTTATTGGCTGAAACAAAGGGAAATGTAGCAGATACTAAGAAAATTGCGGAATATTTTCATGTTCCAGAAATGTCCGCCATAATGCGAGGGGTATATCTGGGATATTTAGAATTATTTTGAGAAAGAGAATGTAAAAAATACGGATACACCAAATCGGGATGACAGCTATCAGGTGTCCATCCTGTTTGCATATGAGGAATCCATTTCTCCTGCAGTTGTTACAAAAGAAACAACGATCGGGCTGGATTACAAATCTGATGGACTGTATGTCTCCAGTGAAGGAGATACCTGCGGTATGCCACATTATTTCCGACAGTCTGCAGACAAACTTGCAAAAGCACAGCGGAAGGATTTCCTGCAGAAGAAGTCTACAGAGATAGCCAATCAATATTCTTTTGTCTGTGTGGAAGACCTTAATATGAAAGCAATGGCAGACCGGGGATTCGGGAATGGAAAAGCGACCCTGGATAATGGATACGGGATGTTCTTAACCATGCTTGATTATAAGTTAAGAGACAGAGGCGGCCAGCTGATAAAAGTCGGCCGGTTCTTTCCATCGAGTCAGTTATGCAGCCATTGCGGTTTTAAGAACCCGCTGGTAAAGAATCTGTCTGTCAGGCACTGGGACTGCCCAAACTGTGGGACAACTGGCATCGACAGAGATGTAAATGCAGCAAAGAATATCAAAAAAGAAGGCCTTAGACTACTTACAGCCTAAGACATAAACATATGTAGGGGTGGAACACGCCGAACTTAACGCTTGTGGAGATTTTGGGAAAACTGCCAATGGGTGTGATAATAACCGGGGTCGATGAAGCAAGAAGCTCTGACTTCTATACAAAGTGTAAGTCAGAGTAGTTCACTAAGCGTCAGTGGTGGGCGGAGAGAGATTGGTATCCCCCACTGACAAGAGACTTAAGCAACAGTCGGATTTTCCCGATATTCAGGCTCCGTTAAACTTACCGACTGTGGATTAAAACAATGGAAATCTTGAAGGATTTAGAGAATGGGCAAAGAAAACATTCGATGGGAAAATTCAGAAAGAATATCTTACAATCGCAGATTTTATGGAACAGCATTTCGCACCGGAAAAAGAAGAGGATTAAAACAAGAATCACAGAGACGGAACACAAGAAAGGAGACTCTAAAATGGAAAAGAAAGATTTTAAGAAAGGACAGAAAGCAATTTTACTTTCTTTGAAAAACGTAGACTTTCGTAAAACGATGGATATTGATGCTGCAACAGAAGAATGTACGGTCGTAAAAGTCGGTCGCAAATATATCACAGTAGAAGATAGTCATGGATGGGAGATTCGTTTTGACATGGAAAATGATTTTGAAGAAGTAGATGATTCATTTTCCTACACTCGAAGCGAATTGTATCTATCAAAAGAAGATGCCAGGAAAGTTTTAGAAAGGCGATATCTCATCAAAGCTATCGAAAAAAGTTTATACAATATGAGGTTTTCTACATTTGACGGAATTAGCGATCAGACATTACAAAATCTGCATAATGCATTAATTGCCGTTGAGAAAGAACGAACAGTATTGAAAAGGTAAGGAGAAAAAGAAAATGGAAATCAAATGGGAGAAAATGGATTATATCGCATTTATTTTATTAGGGGTATTAATAAAATTTTATGGAAATGAACAATTGCAACAATTAGTAGCAGGACTTTTTATTGCGTTAGCTGTCTGTTACACCTACACCATAATATACGAAGAAAAGAGATATAGACGGCAGAAAAAAGACAGCGATTCATTTGCGGATTGTTTAGAAAATGTAGAAAAGGCAAAGCGAATCCCCGACAATATTGAGATGTCTAGTTTTGATGGCACATTTTACGCTATTAAAATACGGGCAGACGAAATTATTGCTGTACACGAAAAGCTTTATTGTATGTTAACAGAAAGTTCGAACATAATCTTGCTTCAAGCAAAAAGCCCTATTACTGCCTATGAGTTAGCGGCAGGAGAATCGATGATCATAGATAACAGAAAACTTGCGGCATCATCATCATCTTTAATCTGTGAGGGAAAGTTTCTTCGGACACTTCACCAAATATCTGGAAAAATAGGAAAATATGAAGAAAAGGTACTAGGTCCGGGGCGCTTATGGCTCACAGATACACCGATTAAGGAAGAAGAATCCTAAATCAACGAGCAGCACCAAAAATATAGAAAGGAAAAATATGGATACTATTGAAAAAGACATCACGGAAATTTTGTATAATTTGCGAAGAATCCGAAGAAAAAAACATCTTTCTCAAAAAGACGTTGCTGAAAAAATGGGGACAACACAGCAAGTTGTTTCTAAAATCGAAAATGGTAACCCTTCTATTCGTACTTTTTACGCCTATTGCCGAGCGATTGGAGTAATTTGATACAAAAATGAAAGAGCTAAGTATGAGCGAAAGGAGATTTTATGAAATATCAAAAAAGATATAAACCCAAAACAAAATTCGAAAAATTTCTAAAAGTTTATTTCATAATTGGAATTCTTGTGATTGTACTCACAGGTGTTTATGCTGGCGTGAAGTCCATGCAAAGAAAAAAAGAAGCGGCTTCGGAAACAATCATCCATACAGTTGCTGTTCCTAAAATATCTCTTAAAAAAACAGAATGGGTTGGGAAAAAACGATTTGTTGATTGTGAGTTTGAGCCAATTAAGGGTGCAAAAAGATATTATATAGCTATGAGTTCTAACAGAAATTATACAGATTACACAGAAATATCAGGCGAACCTGATAATACAAAAAACATTGTGTTTCGTATCGAACAAAGCAGATGGAAAGCCGGACATCCCGAATATGTCCGTATCCGAGCCCAGCTATCCGGAAATAAAAGATATACAGATTGGAGTGAAGTATTATCAATTAAAGCAGATGAAGAAATGGCAGCAAATTATAAAGCGTACATTGATTCGCTCGCAACAGGACCTATTTTGATTGGATTATCCAGTGGAGCTGTAACAGAACTTATTTTGATTGGATTATCCAGTGGAGCTGTAACAGGACTTATTTTGATTGGATTATTCAGTGAAGCTATATGTTTTACACTGTATGATAAATGTATTAAGAAATGAAGAAAGATATATGAGAATTAAAGAGAACGCATTGATTGCGATTACAAGGGATTGACCCTGTATACGAATAAAGAAAATCACAGGAGGTTTTTATGACTCATAAGAAATTTTATTCTGATTTAAAAAGAATCATTGATATCACTAAAAAGGTTATCTGTACTGTAGGTGTATATCTTGTTATTACACTTTGGTTAGCAGGATTATTAACAACATATTATTATGTTTTTATGCATAATCAGTTTCAGTCTTTAGGAGAATATTTTGAAACTGGTGTTAATGCAGGCAGCCTACTTATGGTATGTTTTTGCATGACGCTGATACTATATTACTGCGCTAAAAAACTGAGACTTATAGACAGAAATCCTATTTTTTTAAATAAAACACATATAGTTGCTGCATATATTATGATTGTAATGCTTGGTTTTGTAAATTTTAATTATTCTACCATCGTTGATAAAGGATACACTCAGGTTGAAAATTTGAAAGAAAAAGTGGATATTTATCAAAAACAAGTTAAATGTACGCATCCATCTGCATGGGCAGGCTATATTACTCCAGGTAACTCTGTAAAAGATCCCAATAAGACGGCGATAAAAAAGGGAAATAAATGGGTTAGTAAAGATATCTTATCATTGTGCAAAGTTAAGGACAACGAATATAAAAAAATATGCTACAAGTGTGGTAAAACTCTTGAAAGTGGTACTGCCGTTAAAATAAAAGGGCTGGGAAAAACTTACGAATTATCAAACGGATGTATTTTCTCATATGGTCCATATATTGATAGTAAAAAAATGGAAAAATGTACATCTCATGTTTATGGAAAATATAGAACATACATGGGTTTAAAGAAACATATTATCCGTAAATGTAAGCTATGTGGACATAAAGAGGAAAAGGAATAGAAGAAAGGACATATATGGAAGAAATTAAGACTCCAACTTTAGAAAAAATAAAAGCGATACAAAGAGAAAGTGAACTATTCGGCAAGTTTTTGGATTGGCTGCTTCAAAGATATACTGTCTTTGATAGGAAACAGGTGAGGGATTTTCCGTTTGCTGACGTAATGGGAGCGGGTGATTATATCAATAAAGAACGGTTACTGGCAGAATTTTTTGACATTGACCTTGACGCAGCGAATAAAGAGAGGGAATTATTATTAAAATCATTGCAAGAACATAAACAAGGAGAAATGGAGATGTATTATGAACAAGAAAATTAAGCTGAACACACAAAAAAATATTTTTAAAATTATTTTTTCAATAAAAATAGCAGTGGTATTAACCTTCTTTGTTATTTATGAGATGCTATTAGTTACTCACATTAATGAAAAAGGATATGGTAGATGGATCTTAGAAGCAGCACTTATGTTGACGATTACAGTGGCATTGTCTTGTATTATACATTTTAAACAAAAAATAGAATGTGAGAGTTTTGACAATATTAACAAACTATACACTAAGTTTTTTATAACTATGCTAATGATTTTAATCTTTAGTTCTTTTGGCATCTTAGGTTTTCTTATACGCGATAAAGTTTTTGCAGCGAAGGATTGCGTAATATTGTATTGGGGATTTATTCAATTATTGATTTCTTTTCTTATCATCAGATTTATTCAATTCAAATCGAACATTGATAGATTAAAAAATCTCGGCTTTAATATTCCAATTGAAAAATCGTTGAAAGAAGAGAAAAAATCGCGTGATAAAACAGTGAGAATGATTTGGATTATAACAATATTCTGCTATTTAATGTTAGTACTAAAGGTAGGATTTAACTACTGGATATATTCAATCGGATTAACAATACTGGTTATTGATATTTTTTTACTGGTCATGTCAAGAGTTGAAGATAGTGATGACAACGATACTGAAAATAAAGAGAGGTAAATTATGGGTTTAACAGAAATACAAAAAGAGATGATACGGGGAATCGCAACAAACAATATGCTTAAAGCTAGACAGGGGGCTTTAGGTGCCCTTAATGAAGACACCACGCAGAAAAACAAAAACTTTGTAGCCCGTTATAAATCAATTTTAACATCGGAACATGGCTTCCTTTATGAGCTTCCGACAGAATTAAAAGGGCTTTTGCAATGCGAAGATGTTTCGATGTCATTTAAAGAATCAAGATATTATGTATCAGAACAGCAAATGGAGTTAGCAAGTAAAATCTTCCGAATGGCAGAAGTAAGTCAAAAATTAATGGAGCTGCAAATACCATATAAAAATGCGACTTTGTTATACGGTCCTCCAGGAACCGGAAAGACTATGTTTGCAAGATATATTGCTTTCAAAAAAGCCCTCCCGTTTTGCTACCTAAATTTTTCCAGAATCATAGACAATTATATGGGGTCTACAGCGAAAAATATCGCAAAAGCGTTTGCTTATGCGTCTTCTAATCCATGCATTTTTATGTTAGATGAAGTGGATACAATTAGCTGTGATAGAAAATCTACATCAGGTAAAGGTTCAGATGGGGAAATGAGTAGGATTACAGTTACTTTGATGCAGGAATTTGATAAGATACCGAATGACGTGATTGTTCTGGCCGCTACAAACCGATATGATCTGCTCGACTCGGCATTTGTAAGTCGATTTTCGACTAAACAGGAGATGAAACCATTTACAACAGAAGAAAATCAGAAAATGATACAGATGTTTCTTAGTGATATTGGATATGAATTTGATGAAACGGAAATAAACCGTATCGTAAAAGGAACTCATGATCAGAGAGAAATCATGAGTAAAACAATACAACTTTTGGCAGAAAAAATTTGATGGATAGCTCCATTAATGTTGGCCTTCATAGAAATACCGCTAGGATTTAACAAAAAATCTTTTTATAAAATCTGTCCGACTTTCCAAAGAGATTAGATAAAAAATATTTCTATATAGATAAAAAATATTTCTACAGAAAAATCAGATAAGTAAGATTTCTGTCATTCTATATAAGAAAGGAGGACAGACTTTAATTGTAAAATTCATGTAACGTCAGTGGTAGGCGGAGAAACGGTATCCCCCACTGACATGAAGTTAAGTCCTGCCAGAAAAAATACCGGCATTCAGCCTCTGCATAAAGGATACCGGCTGTGGATTAAAACAAAACGATCAAGGAGAACGCATTATGGAAAATAAGAAAAATAAATATGGTTTTATTGTATTGGTTGAAGTATTGGTAGTTTTGTTATTTATATTAAAGCTACATAATAATTTAGACGAATGTTGTGCCATAGATGATGTGCCATACTATTGGCTTATATTTGATTATACTGGTAAGCCAAATCTCCCAGAAATGATTAAAGTAACTAAGCCAGGCATATTAGGTACTAAAAAGTTATTTGCAGAAACAGATTATGAATTTGCGGACAATGCATCTGAAGAGAAATCAAAAATAGGTGGAACTATAGAATTGAAAGGAAAAGGAAAATATCGTGGTACGATAAAAGTCAAAATTTATGTTTATGATGATGAAATAAAAACAACAGATATGCCATCTATCACTATTTCTAAAAATGATTTTAAAGATGGAAAATGTATAAAACAGCTCTGTACTCCAAAAGTACTTGGAATGCTAGATGAATCAATTCCAACTTTAAAGTGTCAATTTCGTTTAGCTAAAGAAAATTCTAAAGCAATTTCTATAGATCCAGCAACTGGAATAATTGCAAGTAATAGCACTGAAGAAAAAATTTCTGTTTCTTCCGATGGTAAAGTAACAATAAAATCCACAGAGAAGGAAACATACATAGTAGAATGTGTAATTTCTGCAGACCATTACAAAACTTTAGTAAAGCCTATTTACATCTATGTGAGATGAATTAGGAGAAAGGAGAAATAAATGAAAATTAGAATTTATCATGAGTTAAATGGAACTGTTCGTATTGTAAAAGTAGTGGAACAAGGACCCGAAAAAGGGAAAGAAAGTTCGATGTTTCATAACTTAAAACCTGGGAGTATGGCAGAAGTTGAGATTGATGCGGTATTGCAACCTCAGGCTTGTATGAAAGAGAGTAAAAGTGAATCCAAAGAAAAAGATGATTCCTGTAATTTACAGAAATTCTTGCAAGTATATGCTCCGGATATGCCATATATCACAGTTAAAAAGACCGCTTCCAAAATGAAAATCTCGGTAGAAGATGCTGAAAAAATAATTGCAAAATGCAAAGAATCCGGATTGCTAGAGAATACATATGTTGCTCATTGTCCACATTGTGGAAGTGCAATTAAAATGGATAAAAATAAGGAAAAACTACTTACTATCAAAGAATGTTATGTCTGTGAGAGAAAAATAACACTGGAGAAAGAAGATATTATTCCAGTGTATGCATTATCATGAAAAAAAATGATGGTTTTAGACATACTGGACTGAAAAATATAGAAATAAAAACAGGAGTGATTATTTATGGATTCATTCGATGTAGTTATATTAAGCGTTATCGCAATAGTGGGTTTTGCCGCTGTTAGTTCGAATATTAAAGAAAAAATGGAGGAAAAAGGAAAAAAATCGGAAAAAGAAAAGGAACTACAAAAAAATACTATTTTATGTACTCTTATCTTTATAACGACAACCATAGCTTTACCGATATTATTATGGAAGATGGATTTTCCAAAACAAGGGATAGGAGTAGTGGTGGCAGTTTTTATTCTAATTGATTTTGTATTTCTTTTTTCGCTGATAGGTGTTTTTGATAAGGCCACATCTCAAGAACCTGACAACATTATTGAAAATACTATACCAGAAGTACAATACTCACAACAGGCTGGAGAAATTCATTTTACATCCGCAGAATTAGAAGAAATTTTGCTGATATTTAAGAGTGATACTAGCTATGAAAAAATTCCAGGAAATCAGGAATATCTTATTTCTGTGTTACAACAAAAAATAGAAGAACAAAAAGAAATAGAGGAACAGAATAAAAAGAAACAAGCAATGTTAATGAATAGTGCGGCTTGTGCAAGTTGTGTTATAAATGGCTGCAAATAAAAGAAAACCCATCAAAAACTCGTTTCAGGAATCTTGATGGGTTTTTTTAGTCTAGGATGTTATCGTAATTCCAGCCGGTATTCTCTTGCAGAGGCTGAATACCGATGCTTTTTCTGGCGGGGCTTAATCTTGTGTCAGTGGGATTTTCATAAAGATCCTATCATTTTTTATCACAATTTTCTTTTTTATGAGCATTTAGCCATTTCTCATAAGCTTCCTGATACATACGATTATAGGCTATTGTTTCTTTTATTGCTTTCAGAGAAAGAATCTCAGCCTTTACATTTTCTCTTTGGATAGATTTAATCCATACATAATCATCACAATTCCATTTATATCCTTGTTCTTTTAATTGTTCTTTAACGGGATAAGTTCCCCCACTCAAATAGATAGTAATTGGAAGAATTTCTTCGGTTTTTGATATTCTCACTGTAGCAATAATGGGTTCTGCAGCTTTTTCTTCATGCTTTTCTTGAGTTTTTTGTTCTCTATAACATGTTGGACATAAATCATATTGTTCTTGTGCATTCCTCTCAAAGGAGTCTGCCTCTTTTCTTTTATAAAATTTTTTTCGGATAGTAAATTTTTCACCACACACTCTGCAGATTCCCGTTACTTCCCCAATAGCCATTCCTTACACATCCTTTACTTTTACTTTTCTCATATTTCGCTTTTCGTCTTTGTACTGTTCAATTGCAGCTATTGCTGCCTCAGAGAATTGGAAGTCATATTTTTTAGCGAAATTATTAACTGCTCTATAGTGTGAAATATGAATATCAATGCATTGGGTATCAAAATTATACCGATTGTCCACAATCTTTCTTGAAGCGTCATAACTTTCATCTTTTACCAACCAGTATAATGCAAGAGATTGAGTTTTTTCGTTCCATTTAACCCATTTCGATATCTCTTTTTTATAATCGCCATTGATAGCTTTTTCTGTAATATCAGGATCATGAATACAAATACAAAATCCATTTTTTAACAATTCATGTCCGATTTCAGCTGCTCTGTCTGAATAGGTACCGGTTTGTTCAGTAAGATTTCTGCACCAGCATTTGTCTTCAGAATCCCATTTATAATGTTTTGATTTTACTAGACTAATAAAATCCTCATTTTTTCTAAAACGTAATTGAATTTGTGAAAGAAAATTTATAATTTCTACGATACCTTCATATTTTTCTTGCTCTGGAGCGACAGCATCTGCATCAATGATTTGTTTCCGTCTTTCCTTTCTTCTGTGCAATTCAGTATATTGATAAAGAAATTGCTTTTTTTCAATGAAAATGTCAATTTTACTATCAATATTCAACCAAAACGAAGCAGATGTTTCATTCAAGATCATTTTTTTGAGAGATCTATTCTTTAAACGAAAAGAATTATAAAAAGCTTCGCGAAATTCTTCTGCAAACTTAATCTCTGCAGGAGTTCCTGTAAGTTCCGGAAAAACAAGTTCTTCTTTAGCGATATTTAATTTATTATTTCTCATATTTTTATACCTTCTTTCTGTGGATTTACTTTTCATTAGAAGTGAGAAAATATTGAGTTACTTGTAATTATAGTATATCACTTAAAAGAGTGATTATCAATATAAAAATCATTTTTTTTAGTGAAAGTTTTGATTGCATTTCAAATAAGGATATATTATAATGTTAGAAAAAGAGGTGATAAAAGTGTTAGAATACAAAATTAATGTATTTCAAGAGTTAAAAAGTTTAGGAATAACAACAACAACAGCCAAGAGAACAGGGCTATTTAGTCAAAGTGTCATGAAAAAATTTAAAAATAGTGATACATCAATAACATTAGATAATCTTAACCGTCTGTGTGCAGTATTAGAAATGCAGCCGCGCGATATAATTAAATATGTCGAAACAGAAGAAGACAGGGAGAAATATCTTTTAAAAATGAAATAAAAATCTCTTTTAATGATGATTTTATTTTACGAAAGAAATATTGATGAGGGGGGTATCATGACAGAAGATAGAGAAAATAAGATAATTGAGGAAAGAATCAAAGGATGGACTGCTTTTGAGTATGAAAAATTTCTAAATGAGATTGATAGAGAAATTGAAAAAATAAGGAAGAAAACAAAAGCAACGGATAAGGAATTGGAAATTGGTTACAAGATATTATCTCCAGCACCAACAGCATGTTTTATTGATCCAGTTATTTTTATGCATGAAAAATACGATGAATATCTCTGGAATATAAAGAAAGAACAAATCTTTAGTGTACTGGGAACTAGAAAAACAGATATTTATGGAATCATTCGATATTGTCAGCTTAAATTTGTAAAACAAAGTCTTGAAGAGATATATAATGAAAATCCTAAAGATGATTGTACATTAATCATACATGCATCAGAAAATACGATACCACGTTTATATCAAAATAGAGACTTTTATAGCTTTGGTAAGATTGTAATAGAAGAATTGTGGTACGAGGATACAGAAGATGAAGAAAGGATATATGATATTATCTGTCCGATTTCAGCAGCATTTTTCCATGTTGTTATGTCGGGGAAGGAAGAAACGATAAAAACATTATTGAGTTATTCTTAATTGTATCACTTGCATTGGAGGTATGATGATAGAATATATTATATCGACTGTAGATTAAAACTATCTGAGAAAAGAGGTATTATATGTATAAGTATGAAGTTGGACAAATAATCCCAGCATTTATGGGACATGCTGAAAATGTATATTTTAATATGGACAATGGAGGAGCTACAATGTTTGTTTTCTTCCAATCACCAACGATGAAAGAAATAGAACAATTTAAGTCTGGAAAAGAATTTCAGATTAGGTTTGTAGAACTGTATGATGTCATAATGCTTATGGCTAAAATTGGGGATTTAGACTGGATGGATGCTCCATACACTCCACATTTATTTCCAGATTTAACACAGTTTGCAATCCCAACAGAAGGACAGGGATTAGGGCTAACATTAATTTTAGTAGACGCTACAACTGGACAAATTAAAAGTATCCGTTTACTTGGATTATCGGAGAATTTTACAAGAAAACTATTAGGAACAGTAATTAAAAATGCAGAAAAACCATTTAATATAAATTCTTATAATATGAATATTGCAAAGATTTATTCTCAGTATCCTACTAAAAAACTGGTTAAGATGAGTAATGACTACTGTAAGATCAATTAAATAAGATATTCTAAACTACAAAAATGAGAAAGGATAGAAAGTAAAGATGGAATATATAAATCACTATACATTATGGACAAATCATATGAGAAGAACATATAGGGATGAAGTAAGTGAAGAATCAAGAAAGATGATAAGAGAATATATTAAATTTGATGGAAGAAAACCTTCTGAACCAGGAATGTGTAGGTCTTACGAAGTTCCTTTTATGGATGGAACTGATTTAAAACTGGGAATAAGGTCTGGTTTCTATGATGCAACCATAACAAAAAACATTCAAGGGGAAAAGGTTCCATTATTCATGACCTGTGGATGCAGGGATAAAAGCGAATTATCCAATGCAATGAATTTAATTAAAATGATTTATGAATCTATAACAGGAACAAAATTGGCTGGTTTTGCTCCGCTATTACCTTTTATTGTAGATATACCGATACCTAGTCTTGATTTTATGAAAATTGCTGAATGGACTGGAGACTTTAGCAGATGTATGGGCTGGTTTTTTCTTGATGACGATGCTGCAAGATCAGCAGATACTGATAAAAAACGAAAAAAGAAAGTCTCGAACCTTGGAAAAAGATATTATAAGAAACTGCCAGAAGAATTGGAGGAATTTTATGATTACTTGCCTGATTGCGGTCATTCTATTATGGCAATCCCAGAGTGTATTTTAGAAAAGGCAATAAAAAATGGTAATTTGGATTTATTTGTATGTCCGTTTCCTGTAAAATATGTTCTGGAAAAGGGATATCGTATATATGAGAATCATGTTGTTTGTGATGCCAAATATAGAGAAGACATGGGACTTATGGTAGATGGAGATTATGACGAATTTTAGGATGATAAGCGGAAATTAAGGAAAAATTTTCAGGAATATAAGGGAGTAAATATGTATATTTTAGTGCATATTTGCTCCTTTTACAATATCACAAAACAGTTTCTACAGAAAAATCGTTTCATTACCTTTCCTGCTATAATGGATATATCTAAAACATATGAGAAATAGAAATAGGAGGAAGTTATCGTGATACATGAACAAGAATTTGTTGAACTGAAGAAAAAGGAACGAGAAGGAATTGTTGCTAGAGACTTGCTAGACAGTCTGAAAATTCGTGGAAAAAAACTGAGAAAAGCAAAGCGAAAAGAACCTGAAATTCAGAAAATGTTACAGGAAAAATTAAAACAGGATACCATATACCAGTCCTATATGAATGGGACATGTATGGAGAATGCGAAATTTAGAAGGCAGTATGATGTCTATGCACAAAAAATAGAGGAAGAAAAACAAAGAGAAACTAAAAAAGAGGAAATGAAGGAAGAATGGAAAAAGTGGAAAAACAGTGATGAATTAAAAGAAGTGTACCAAGAAGTTCTTCTTGATATGATTGATGAAATCGTTTCTTGTGCAGAAAAAGCATTAAGGAATGAAAAAATTATCTATAAAAAAACAGAAAATTTTGAGTATTTTGAGGACATAGAAGAGGAACCTTTAGATGAAAACAATTTTGAAGATTTTCTTCGTAATTTTTATTCTGACTGGATTAGATTATCGAATTTTCTTATGTTAGAAGATTTCTGTGGTGATGAGTATAGTTATGAGACAGTTAACCGTATGCTCAGTAAATCTTCTAAACTCTCCGATTTAAATGAAACATTAGATATTTATGATGAACTTTTTGACGATTTGCCTTCAGATGATGTGCTAGAAGATATTTTTGAAGAAGTAGAAAAAAGGCTTTCTATTACAAAAGTTGTGTCTTTACTGAATGAAAATCCAGAATATGTGGATATTGCAGAAAAAGCAAAGGAAATTCAGAAGAGAGTGATCGAGATGGAGGAAAGAAAAAAATATTTAAAAGAAGAGGTATTTCGTTCTATACCGAAAGATATTACAGAATTGTATCCTCTCGCCCGAATGATGAAAAGACATTTTATCTTGCATATTGGCCCCACAAATTCAGGCAAGACTCATAATGCATTAAAGGCATTGAAAAATGCGAATTCTGGAGTTTATCTTGCGCCTTTGCGTCTTATGGCGTATGAGACTTATGAGACAATGAATGAAAATGGGATTTTATGCAGTATGTTAACCGGAGAAGAAAAAATCTCTGTACAAGAAGCAAAAATAGTGTCAATGACGATCGAATTACTGAATCTTGATAAGCAATTTAATGTAGCGGTCATTGATGAAGCACAAATGCTATCTGATACCCGTAGAGGTGGAGCATGGACAAATGCTATCTTGGGGCTTGCTGCTAAAGAAATTCATATATGTATGGCTCCAGAGGCAGAAAAACTGACCTGTACTCTGATTGAGATGTGTGCAAACGATACTTATGAGATACATCATTATAAGAGGAAGACTCCTCTTGTCTGTGATGAAGAGATATTTCACTTTCCGGAAAGTGTGAGAAAAAATGATGCCCTTATTGTTTTTTCTAAAGCGAAAGTAATTGCTTGTGCCGCAGAATTGCAAAAGAAAGGCATTAAGTGTAGCGTTATTTATGGAAGCCTTCCTTACGAGACTAGACATAATGAAGTTAAAAAATTTGTAAATGGAGAGACGGATATTGTTGTAAGTACAGATGCTATTGGTATGGGAATGAATATCCCTGTTGAACGGATTGTATTTCTTGAAAATAATAAGTATGATGGTGTCATTCGTCGCCCATTGTTTCCAGCAGAAATCAAACAGATTGCTGGCCGTGCAGGAAGATTTGGGCGGTATGAAAAAGGATACTACAATGCAGAATTTGGCAGCTTTAGAGTAAGAGAAAAAATGGAAAGAGAAGTCCTGGCATTAAAACAGGCTTCTATTGACTTTCCAACAAGGCTTTTATCGGTGAAAGGAAGACTTACTGAGATCATAAACGAATGGAAAAATATCAAATTATCTGAAATATTCTGGAAACAGAATCTAAATACAATGTGGAGTTTGGCTAAATATTGTGAAAACTTTACTAACGACAAAAAACTTGTTTATAGTCTTGCAACAACACCTGTTGATGATAAAAATGATAATCTGATAAGTCTGTTTCAGTGTATGGCTCGTGATATTTTGACAGGAAAGAAATTGCAGTTATCGAAATATGTGGAACATGGGAAGTGGTTATATGTGGATGAGGATTCTAAGATAGATATACTGGAGTATAATTATAAAATTTATGATCTTTTATATAATATTTTCCGGAAATTTTCAGATGGAAAAGAGCTGCCAGAGATTACAAAAAGAAAAAAAGATATTTCGGCAAAGATTTCTAAGATACTTGCTACGCAAGCATTAAATCCGAAGAAATGCAAATATTGCGGAAGAGAGTTAAAATGGAATTATCCATACAGTATGTGTCAAAAATGTCATGATAGCCGATATCGTCCATGTCTATATGAGAGTTTTTATGGGGATTTTGAGGGTGAATATTGGAATTAAAAATAACTTCTACAGAAAAATCGTTTCATCTCTAAATATGGCATACTATAGATAAGAAAAAGAAAGGAGATATTTTATGGGAGGATAAGACAAAGTGGATGGGGAAGATGATATAAATATAACTAAGAAAAGGAGAATAACATGCAGAATTTTGAATTTAGAAAACATATGGTAGTAGAAACAAATTTTAAAGATAATGGGGGCAAAAAAGGGGGAGAATCAAGCACTGATTTTTCCGGTGATGTAGCTGTTCCAAAAGGGGAAAATAATAAAATCGTTATTTTTAGACAGGAATTTAAACTCGGAAAGCCGGGAGAAAGTGTATATATGTGCTTAAAAACACACACAGTCTTTGAATACACTGGCAATAAAACAGAAGTAGACTTAGTAAAAGCGCAGGAGGAATGTTATCCGGTAGCTGTAAGAAAATTATATGAAACAATCAAAAATGTTACAGAGGCATATGGAATGCCGATTATTGACCTGACAACAGCTTAGTGATAAGCGGCAAAAAATAGAGTGTTAAAACTAAATAAGTCTCCTGGAAGGTAATAAAAAAGGTATTCCTTCCTAATATCGGCATTAAAATTGCTATCACGGTCGCTATTTTTATAGCGACTGTGAAATAAGACAATAGAAACGGGTAATTACTGGGATAACCAGAGAAAGGAATAGTATGTCTGTTGAAAATTTATCAGAAGAAAAAGATTGGAATATGTTAGGTACGTTAAAAAGTTTGAAAGCAGTCTTGGATGATTTAATGGAACAGGAAGGAGATTGGGATAAAATATATAACCATTTTGGGTATATGGCGGAAAATGAAACAGAGGCCAAAAAGAAATTGTTGTATTTTGCAGTAGAAAGTATTTATGCTCTTTCGGATTCTGACTGCGAAAATATGCTTGTATTGTTAAGAGGAAAAATTAATATAGGTTCGGATTGTAAAGAGGTGGTAATGGACAGGAGTTTGGATCATGAGGAGGTAGTAATAGATATAAATCCTTATGTTCTTTCTAAATATTTGGAGAGTAAGGAATGGATCGAGTATCCTATAAAAAGAGAAAAAGTAAAGGTTTTTCAATTAGAAAAAGGTGGGGAACGTTACCAGGTAAGCATTCCTTTTGATAAATCATTTTCTGACTACCATGATGTCATGTATGAGACAATCAAAACGATTGCTAGGGCAGAAAAGAAAACAGCAGAACAAATATCTTTTTATTTAGACAATCTTGCATTAGGAGAATATATTGAAAAATATCTTCCAGACGCAGATGTAAAAGAAGCAAAAGAAATATATAAGGAATTTGAAAGAAAAGGAGAAAAATAATGGATAAATTTGATCAGATTATTGATGATTACAAAGAAAAGAAGCTCGGGGTGGATGAAGCTGTAGAAAAACTGTGCGCATTAGACAGAGAGAATATATCTGACGTGGAATATACGGATGGAGAGGCTAAAGAAGCTAGAAAAAGTGCTATCGAGATGATTGAGGGAATCGAGGATGAGGCTTTGCTTGAGCTTATGTACAAGTATATGAAAAGGGTGATTGATGAAGAAAAGGAGAAAAAGAATGGATAGTCGAGGACAAGTTGTAAAGGATTACAAAGAAAGGAAAATAGAAGTATCCGAAGCAGTGGACAGATTAAGAGCATTGGATGAGGAAAATCCTCCTCATATCGATAAAAATCTCTCTATGGAAGAAAAGAGAAATGAAATCATGGAAATCCTTGAGAGACTAGGAGATGAAGATGTTCTGGATATAATGTGTGCTTATGCGGAGCGATTACTAGAAGAAGAACAGCTGGATAACAATTAACAAATAATTGTTACAGGACCCATGCCAAAAGGTGTGGGTCCTTTTTTTTGTATCTTCTGCTTTTTTTGCTAATCTAGCATACTAATAATGCGAACGTTTTCGCAATATCTTTTTATCCTTCTATCTCCTATCTCTACAGGGGCTTAGAACAGCAGAGATAGGAGACAAAAATAAGGATAAAAATAAAAAATCGCTAATCTATCATACTAATAATGCGAGGCAACCGCGGCATAATTTCTAATCTTTTGTATCTGTTTTCTTGCTCCTGCAGAAACATACTGTGGGAGCGGGAGATAGATAAAGATAAAAGGAAAATGCCAATCTGTCATACTATATAGGAAAGGAAGAATTTCCCACTCTTTAGGCTGTGGGATGAATTGTAGAATTCGTAACGTCAGTGGTGGCGGAGAAATAATATCCCCACTGACATGAAGGGAAGCACCGCCGGAAGAAGCATTGGCATTCAGCCTCCACATAAAGATACCGGCTGTGGATTAAAATCTATAAGACCTAAGACGGTGGAGATACAGGATGTTAGGCAGGGAGAAAAAGAAAAAATGCTAATCTATCATACTACATATAGAGAATAAATCAGAAAGGTTGTGAGCGTTATGAATAAGACAAGAGATAAACCTAATTTATGATTATACGAAATACAAAAGAGAAGGGAGAAATCTGAGGTGATTAAAAAAATAGAATAAGGAGAGGTTTAAAAGGGAAAAAAGAAAGGAGGCGTACCTCACTGTATAACAGTCCCTACGCTATAGTACAAAAAAGTATGAGAATAAGTAAAACCATGAAAAGAATGGCATCTGCATCTTTAAGTGCAGCTATGATGATGACAGCTGCAGCACCTGTTGTTACATCTTTACCGGTAATGGCCGCATCCAGTACAAACACAAATAATAACACAGCAGATACTAAAGATTTAGCACACGCTGATGTTATTGATATGTCTAAGACAGGTAGTATCACTGTTCATAAATACGATATCACATCTGCTGAGGCAGCTGGTGCATATACGATGGGGCAGTATAAAGCAACCGGTCAGACAGATATGAGAGTTGAAAATGCATTATCTAAATATGCGATTCAGGGAGTACAGTTCACATATTTAAGACTCGGTAATGTCGAACAGTATAGCAATACAACAGCAGATGGCAGCCAGTTAAAGGTTGTGTATGAAATTCCGACTGCATTAGCAGACATTTTAAAATTATCCGAAGCCGATGCGACAGTAATGACTGGTGATGGAATTTCTACTCCATGTACCAATACAGGGGTATTACATTATACAAGTACTCAGATCAATGATGCTTTGGATGCAATCTTAAAAGCAGATGATGTTGCAGCAAAAAATGCTTTAGAGTCTTATCTGCTCGATTATGCTACACAGAGTACAGATGGTGACGATAAACAGGCAGCCGATACCGGAGTGCTTGAGACGGATGCTAATGGTATTGCAAGTAAAGATAAGCTTGCATTAGGATTATATTTAATGGTTGAGACAAAGGTGCCTGAGCAGGTAACAAGTACTGTAAATCCATTCTTTGTCAGCCTTCCATTTACAAATACAACAGCAGATGATAACGCAGAGACAGACCATGCTGCAGATGGTGTTACTGATAAAATTGGTGGAGAAAAATGGGTATATGACTACGTGGCATATCCTAAGAATCAGACAGGAAACCCAACAATCGACAAAGCAGTAAGAAATGCTTATTCCTCTGATTCCGCTCATAAGAATGATAAAGTATCCATTACAGAAGGGGTAAATTATTCCGGAACAAAAGATTCTACTTCTTTGATCGTTTACAATAAAGATACTGCTTCTGATAATAAAGCAGATACTTCTGATACTGCATATGTTGCAAACCGTGGTGGTTATACAGGAGAAGGTAATAATGTAGCAGGTAAGGATGGTAAAGGATACAGTAACGATTACAAGTATGATGATACAACAACAGCTTCCGAAGGAGACCTCCTTGATTATCGTATCGTATCTAAACTTCCTCATATTACATCAAAAGCTACTTACTTGAGCCAGTATACATTTACTGATGCATTAAGCACTGGTATTGCATACAACGAGGAAACTTTTAAAATCGCTTTTTATGACAATAAAGCAGATGCAGAAGCAAACAATACAAATGCTGCAAAGGAAATCTGGGATCTTAAGGATAATAAACACCAGGCTGCATTTGCAACAGTTTCTGTAGATGATGGAGATGGTTCTGAGAAAGTAACTGCAAATAAGGCAACTGTTAAGCTGACAGAAAAAGGCCTTAATCAGATCAATGGTGTAAATATAAAGGGTGCAGGAAATCCATATGAAGCAGGCGATGCAAAAGCTGGATACTCTGATTACTACATGGTTCTTTATTACACAGCTACTGTAAATTCTGATGCAACTGTTACTTTAGGAGATAAGGGTAATGTCAATGATGTATCCCTTGTATGGTCCAGAACAAACAATAAGTACAGCAACAGCTTACAGGACAGAAACTATGTATATTCTTACGGAATTGATTTAACAAAGACATTTAGCGACAACAAAGGTGATGCTACAAAGGTTCAGTTTAAACTGTACAATAAGACAGATGCATATTATGTAATCGCTAAAAAGGGTGAGGACGGTTTATATTATGTAACCGGAAAGACAACGGACAAGGCACAGGGCACAACATTTACCCCTGCAACAACTGGAAGACTTTATATTAAAGGTCTTGAAGGGGATAAATATCAGCTGACTGAGGTTGCAACAGATGATGGCTACTCACTGTTAAAGGATCAGGGAATTATTGATGTTCATGAGACAAAACGTGACCTTAAAGCTTCTGTTGCAGGTACAACCGGCCTTGAACCTGCTGTAGCAGATGCCATTATTAAAAATTATGGAACAGGTATCAAAAATGAAGACGGACAGCTTGTAAATGCAGCTTCTACAGATATCGGAGGTAAAGCCGTTGCTGGTCCTGCAAATGAAACAGCAAATGGACGCACCATCGGTAAGACAGATATGTATGAAGGCGATATTCAGGCAGCAACAGCAACAATGGACGGTAAACCTTGTACAATGTTAACATCTTCTACAGGAGATACATCATCTCCAAATGCCGAGATTAAGATGGCAATCCAGAATGACAAGAGTCCAAGAATCCCATTAACTGGTGGACAGGGTATGGTAGTTATGCTTGTAGCAGGTGTCGGCCTTGTAGTTGGCGGAACATATATTGCTAAAAAGAAAAAAGAAGATTCAGTAGCCTGCTAGTTTGGTGCATTAAGTGAAACTTAACGGGGAAGGGAAATGATTCCCTTCCCTATTTTTTTATAAAAAAGCAAGAAATCCCCCCTGCTTCTTTAAGCTATGGGATGAATTGTAGGATACATGCAACATCAGTGGTGAGCGGAAAAAACGGTATCCTCCACTGACATGAAGTGAAGCACTGCCGGGAAAAGCATCGGCATTCAGCCTCTGCATAAAGGATACCGGCTGGGGATTAAAATAAAAAGGAGAAAACATTATGAAACTTACACTTTTTGGTATATTTTATCTTCTTCTCTACCTGTATTATATTCCAACTTATTGGAGGATTTTTAATAAACTTGGAAGAAAAGGATGGGAAGGCATCATTCCTTTTTATAACCATTACATTTTCTTTAAAGAAATGTGGGAAAGCCGTTTTTTCTGGATTGATATTTTTTCTGTAATTTTCAGTGCGATATTTGCCACGGCTTATTCTTTTACAGATTTTGCTGGATATAATCTTGGGGTATTACTTTTCGATACGATTCATTTAATCATTCAGTTTATGATTTGTGCAAGGATTGCAAGAACTTTTGGAAAAGGAACTTTTTTTGGTGTTGCATTATGTTTCTTTCCGTTTGTATGCTATCCGATCCTTGCATTTGGAAAAGCAATGCCAATAAAAACAGACTCGGAGATGTATCGTTAAGAAAGAATTACCTCACGGAAGGGAGGACCGTTTAGAGACGGTGGCGAATTTTTCTCTAGGCTATGGGTTTAGGATGTCTTTCGCCTAAATTTTGATGAAAAGAAAGATAATTCAATTTATTATTATTTTTACTGGAATCTGTTTGATAGCATATCCATGGATATCAAATTATATTTATGAACATGCTGCACAGTCTACAATAAGTACTTATGATGAGAAAATAAAAGAAACAAGTAAAGATGATCTAAAAAAAATGTTAGAAGAGGCAAGAGCTTATAATGAAAAACTTCGAAAAGCGAAAGTAGTCCTTACTGACCCTTTCTCTGGAGATGCAACAGAAGGGATCAGTGAAGAAGAATATTACCATGCACTTGCTGTTGATAATACTGGAGTTATGTGTACATTAGAAATCCCGGTAATCGGTGTTGACCTTCCGGTCTATCATGGAACATCGGATGAAGTATTAGAGAAAGGTATTGGGCATTTAGAAGGTACGTCACTTCCTGTTGGAGGGAAAGGTACTCATGCAGTAATTACGGGACATACAGGAATCAATAAAGCAAAGATGTTTACTGACCTGACTGAATTAAAAAAGGGAAACCAGTTTTATATCCATGTATTAGGAAAAGTCCTTGCTTATGAAGTAGATGATATTAATGTTGTGTTGCCAGAAGATACACGAAAGTTGTCAATCGTAGATGGAAAGGATTATGTAACGCTCATAACATGTACTCCGTATGGAGAGAACACACACAGGCTTTTAGTTCGGGGAAAACGTACAAAATATGTACCTCAAAAACGGGAAAACGAAAAGAAAAAGAAGAAAATTGGAAATTCTCAGTGGATGCGTAACTATCGTAAGGGAATCATCATTGGTCTTATTGTTTCAGGTATCTTTTTATTATTATTCAAAATCTTTCAGAAAATAAGGTCAAAAAAGAAAAACAGGGGGTAATTTTAATGAAAAGAGTAGGAAAGATTCTTGCGTTTGGCATGATTTTCTTTGGGTTAGCACTTTTCCTTTACCCTACAATCCAGACGCAAGAAATCAACATAAAAAGCAGCCCGTATATAAAAGAAGTAGATAAAAGTTACAAAAAGAACAAAAAAAGCGGCACAAGACCAGAAACAGACCTTTTTTACCGTCAGATGAAAGCATATAATAAACGGATTTATAAAGATGGACAAAAAGGAATTGTAGATATTTTTTCCTACACTGAGTTCCCTTCTATTGATTTGAGTGAATTTAAGGAAGACAGATGTGGTTACATCCAAATACCGGCAATGGATGTAAAGCTGCCTCTGTATGTAAAAGCAACAGAAGAGAATATGACAAAAGGTGCAACGGTATTAGGGAATACCTCCTTGCCGATTGGCGGTAAGAATACAAACTGTGTCATAGCGGGACACAGAGGTTATCATGGAGCCCCTTATTTTAGGGAAATAGAAAGGTTAAATCCTGGAGACAAAGTGTATATTAAAAATCCATGGGAAAAGCTTGCTTACCGGGTGGAAAGTATAAAGATTATTTATCCTGATGAATGCGATCAGATAAAGATTCAGAAAGGAAAAGATATGGTAACGCTTGTTACCTGTCACCCATATAAGAGTCACGGAAGATACCGCTACCTTGTTTATTGTGTAAGAGATAACGGAAAGAAAAAGGAGAAAAAAGGAAAAGAAGTGGATGCCACAGCGGGAATTACTTTTGAATCGTCAGAAAATGAGATAAAAAAGGATGACCTCATCCAAAAAATACTGGCAGTTATTGTTCTGATATGTATGTTTTCATTGATAAAGCCCATTATAAAAAGAAAGATAGAAGCGAAGTCTTAATGGCTTCGCTTTTGTTGTTTTATCCTATAGACTTTACAAAAAACAAGAATTCCCCCCTACCTCTTTAAGTTGTGGGATGAATTGTAAAATTCATGTAACGTCAGTGGTTGGCAGAGAAACGGTATCCCCCACTGACATGAAGTGAAACCCTGCCGGAAGAAATACCAACATTCAGCCTCTGTATAAAAGATATCAGCTGGGGATTAAAACAACAGAAAATGGAATATTCCATCGTGTATATATAATTGATTTCTATATTGTCACCTGTTCTGTTGTCTCCATTCTTAAAATTTCATACTACTACCGAATCAAAGAAATGACGGTAAGGAGGTGCAAAAATGTATAGTCATTATTTTGGTTTTATATCAAAGTAGGAGGAATAGTTATGACATTTGCAGAGATTTTGTTAGATACCATGAAAAATGAGCCTAACGAGGCAAATTTCTTTGATTACCTGTTTTACACTAAGCATTATTGTATACTACTTGAGAGCTTAAAGGGTAAGAGTTTTAATGACATTAGCCCAGAAGAACTTAAAAAGCTAGAAATCAGTTTTACAAATGTTTTCTCTTTAGATCAGTTAATAAATTTATTGGTTTCCTTCACAACAAGTATAAAAGCTAGGATTTCAGAAGAGACAATGGAACCAGAATATCTTTTTGATGAATTGATTTATAAAACTTTAAACATTAAAACAGAAAATCCAAAAGTAATCGAAATATTCATTGATTGCTTCTGTAATCTGCAGATTGGGCGTTGCATTCGGACTAAAGAGTGCCCATACAAGTGGAAACTTAATCTTAAAGATTTTAACAACTATAGCATTTATTTCAACACACCACATGAATTGGAGGATTTCATTGAGAAGTATGTAAAAATACCATATGTTATTTACAGAAAAAATAAAAGTGGTAATTGGGATGAATACCGTTCGGCAGGGTATTCAATACTTGTTCCAAATGTTCTCAAAAGGCCGAAACACAGAATTTAACAAAAAATCTTTTAGAAAGGAGGACCGTCTGAAGATGGTGGCGAATTCCTTCCTGGCTTAAAAACCCAGGGTATCCTTCGCCTAAATTTTGATGATGATTATACAGAAAGGGTCGGAATAACCGGCCTTTTTTTTGATTTCACTATTAACAGAAAATGGAATATTCCATCGTGTATATATAATTGATTTCTATATTGTCACCTGCTTTTATCTCTCTACTCAAAATCTCATACTACTACCGAATCAAAGAAATGACGGTAAGGAGGTATAAAAATATATAGTCATTATTTTGGTTTTATATCAAAGTAGGAGGAGTTGAGAGATGAACAATATTAAAATGTTCGAAGGACATGAAATGGAAGTATTTGAACTGAATGGACGGGTGTTATTTAATTCAAAGCACGTTGGAAAATGTTTAGATCTTTCAGAAAGCGCAGTGAGAAATTATCTTGCTCAAATGAACCAGAAGCAGGCAATTATAGTTAAAAACTCAGATGTCCGAGATAAGGACATCCGAAAATTGAATAATGCAGGTGAAAAATTTCTTACCGAATCGGGTGTTTACAAACTTGTTTTTAAGAGCCGTAAGCCATCTGCAGAAAGGTTTTCCGACTGGGTGACAGATGAGGTCCTTCCGTCTATCCGGAAACATGGAGCGTATATGACGCAGGAAACTTTGGAGAAAGCTTTAACTTCTCCAGATTTCTTGATTCAGTTAGCGACAAAGTTAAAAGAGGAGCAGGAAGCGAGAAAACAAGCAGAATTAAAGCTAGAGGAGCAAGAACCGTTAGTTGCATTTGCAAACAAGGTATCTGATTCCAGTAATCTTATCGATATGGGTAAATTGGCAAAATTGCTAAATGATGAACATATTAAGATCGGAAGGAATAAATTATTCCAGTGGCTCAGAGAACAAAAAATCTTAATGAAAAGTAATATCCCGTATCAGAGGTATATTGACTCTGGATATTTTCAAGTGAAAGAGTCAACATTTAAAACGCCTTACGGTGAAAAAACTGCTCAGACAACCTATGTTACTGGGAAAGGTCAGATTTACATAACAGAAAAATTAAGGAAATGTTATTCGATATGATAATAAATATAAAGCGGAAAGAGTTTTATAAGAATTGGAGGAAAAAGATATGTCAAATTTAATGCATTTATTTAAAGTAAATCAGAAAGTGAAATGTAATGTGGATGGAAAATTCTTTAATGGAACAGTAAAAGAAACTTATGAAGACCATATTATTATAGATGTACCAGAAATCTCTGACCATATGTGGTATGAGGAAGGTTTAAATATTGGCGATGTCTATCCAGACTATAACTATAATTTTTAATAGAAAACTTATTGAAAAAGAAAGGTATACGTTGATGAGTAAAGAATATTACACTATTATTCGAAAATATTATGGACTTCCTGATTATTTAAATACGGATTTGTCAAAAAAGTTGGTAAAGGTATTTGGGAGTATTGCAGAGATTGTTTCAAAGGAGAAAATGTAATGCTCGATTATACAAGAGTTTAGAGATTGAAACAAGAGTTTCTTTTGCAGAATGGAGGTAGACATGGAAAAATTTGATAATAATATTCAATTAGCTTTCTTAGGTGGTATGAAAGTTGGATTAGAAGCATTAATTCATGGACTTGAAGTAGTAGCAGAGAATAATAACGGGCAAGTATCATTTGAGTTTGTTAAAATGGTTTCTGCTAGTACGATAGCTGATGTAGAATTAAAATTATCTAGTATAGAGAATGGGAAAGGTCTTATAGATGTTTTAAATAATAAAAGCAAATAACAATGAAACGATGATTTCTTATTGAGAAAGAAAAGTATACGTTGATGAGTAAAGAATATTACACTATTATTCGAAAATATTATGGATTTCCTGATTATTTAAATACGGATTTGTCAAAAAAGGAAGATTGCTTTGCTTTTGATACGGAGTATGAAGCAAAACAATGTTTACGAGATATATTTGAACAATACTAAGGTGCACATTCTCCTTCCTCAACGAAGTAGGCAGGGGTTAGCACCACTATAAGTATTGTCTTAGTAAGGATTATTAATAAAGGAGATGGACTAATGGCAAACAAAGCGTTGGTATATACGATATACCCAAACGAAAAACAGAATATCCAGTGCCAGAAGACATTTGGCTGCTGCCGTTTTGTGTATAACCAGATGCTAGATGTACAGAAGGAACGCCATGAGAATGGAGAGAAGCATTTATCTAAAACAAAGGCAAACACATACTGTAACCAGCATCTTAAAAAGAAATATCCTTTCCTAAAAGAAGTGGATAAATTTGCCTTAACCAATGCCATCTATCATCTGGAAGATGGATATGACCGCTTTTTTAAACACCTCAGTAGATTTCCCAAGTATAAATGTAAGCACAAAGCGAAAAAATCCTATACAACAAATATCACAAACGGGAATATCGA
>OLNR01000031.1_pt1 | contig 137806 bp, 107 predicted proteins | sample 1672231 | NCBI WGS metagenome assembly OLNR01 (sample SAMEA3136662, study PRJEB25190) | human gut metagenome
GCCGGATGCCCCGGGGTGAAGGGGGCCGTGGCCGTCGTGGCCGGCGAGCGCGAGCGCTCGGTGGTGCATGCGTTCGTGGTCGCCGACGAGGGGGCTGACGTGGATCCGGCCGGGGTGCTGTCCCGCGTGGCCGGGCTCCTTCCCTCCTACTTCGTCCCCCATGACGTGACGGTCCTAGACGAGTGGCCCTTGAGCGCGAACGGGAAGGTCGATCGAAAGGCCTTGGCCGGCATGGCCCCCGAAGCGGCCCCGTCCGCATCCTCCCTGTCCGAACCGGCCACCGAAGCGGAGCGCGCCGTGGCGTCGGTGTGGGAGGAGCTGCTCGATGCGGGGCCCGTCGGAAGGGAGTCGAACTTCTTCGAGCTGGGCGGCGACAGCCTCATGGCCATGAGAATGACGAGCGCTTTGGAAAAGCGTCTTGGATTCAAAATTGGACTTCAAGAATTTATATCCGATCCGACTGTAGCCGGAATCTGCCAAAAGATAGATACGACATGCGGGGACACATATGAGGAGGGAACCCTATGATGGACGAGATCCGATGCCTTCTTGAAGAGATGGCAGATGCGGGAATACGTTTATGGGTCGAGGACGGAAAGCTAAAATTCAGAGCGCCATCTGGAGCCATGACGGTAGAAAGGGCTAACCTGATAAAGAAGAACAGGGATGCTGTAATCGCAGCCCTCAACGAACCTCGCCCGATAAAGCGCGAGCCCGAGAAAAGGTACGATCCTTATCCTCTTACAGACATACAGCAAGCTTATCAGCTTGGCAAGAGCGAAGCTTATCCCTACGGCGGAGTGGGATGCCAAGGGTACATGGAGATTAGCTTGGGAGGCGTTGAATTCGAGCGATTGAACAACGCATGGCGAAAAGTGGTGGCTCGGCATGACGTACTTCACTCGGTCATTTCTGAAGACGGTTATCAGCAGGTGCTGGAAGAATATGATGTGGGATTGATTGAATTCGTCGAAGCCGAATCGCGAAGCTTAGAAGAGGTCGCTTCCGAATGTCGTAGAACCATGGATCACAAGGATTATGCAACCTCGGTCCATCCGTACGAACTGAAAGTGAGTACTGATGGGATTAAGTCAATCCTCCACATATCAGTCAACTTGGCTCTTTGTGACTTTTTGAGCATTACCATAATCCTCAATGATCTGGCTCGGGCATATGACGGCGAGCAACTAGATAGCAGCGACGAGATTTCCTTCAGAGATTTTGTCATGGATGCAAAAACCCGAGGAGTTTCCAGCCCTTCTCTAAAAGCAGATGAGGAATACTGGTCGGCACGCATTGACGAATTGCCTCCCGCCCCTATGCTTCCCATGGGGCCGAATCCTGACGTGCGAACGGGAGTTAGATTCATTAGGCACCAGATGAGCCTTACCGATAACGAATGGGCAGAATTCCGTCGCACAAGCGCAGAGAAAGGGGTTACCCCCACAGCTGCATTGGTCGCTGCATTCTCGGACACTTTGGCGCTGTGGGCGGAATCATCGGATTTCACGATCAATATGACAATGTTGAACAGGGGGGACGACATTCCTGGAATCATGCGTACGGTCGGTGATTTCACAATGTCAAGCCTATTGGGATTGATTCGTGACGAGCGCGCGCCCTTCTTCTCCCGCGCTCGTGCAGCGCAATCACAGCTATGGTCGGATCTTGAACATAGAAGCTTCTCCGGAGTCTCCGTGCTGAGAGAGATCGCGCGACGACGTGGACGTGCGGGCGGTGGGGCGCTCATGCCGTTCGTTTTCACGAGCAGCATCGGCCTACGCGGAGGATCGTCCTTGAGTGAAACAAGCCTCTTTCGTGGCTCTCGAGTCATCGGCGGACTTTCACAAACCCCCCAAGTATGGCTTGACTGCCAAGCGATGGAGTGGAATGGGTCTCTTGTAATCAATTGGGATGAGCGCGCTGGAGTCTTCCCTGACGGTCTGGTTTCAGATGCCTTTTCATCCTTCGAACAGACCCTTAGAAGTCTTGCCTCGAGCAAAGCGACATGGGAAGAGACACGAATAGTCCATTTACCTCAAAAGCAGAAACTTGTTCGTATCGCAGCAAACGACACCGGCAAAGAAATAGTGTCGAGTACCCTCCACTCAGACTTTATGAAGACAGCCCTCTCTCATCCAGAGCTCCCCGCCGTGCGATTGGGAGATGAGTTTGTGACATATGCGGAGCTGAGGGCGCTTTCCCTCAAAGTGGCCCATAAGTTAAAGCGAGGAGTTCGGACTGCGATCATTCTTGAGAAGAGCATTGCACAAGTAGTTGCGGTGATCGGCTGCAGCCTTGCCGGCGCTCCCTTTATTCCTCTATCCCCTGACCATCCTCGATCAAGAGTCGACACCGTTATGGGCAATGCGGAAGTGGGCGCGGTTCTCGCCAAAGCTGAAACCCTCGAAAGGCTTGACTTGGCCGGCAAAGAAGAGGCTATGGATATCGACCTTATCCTAAGCGATGACATTTCCGCTAACTTCGAGGATCGGACTTTGCCATCTGACGAAGCCTACGTGATCTACACGTCCGGCTCCACCGGGGTGCCGAAGGGGGTGGCGGTGAGCCACGCCGCCGCGTGGAACACCATCGCCGACATAAATTCTCGATTCAACGTTAGGCAGAGCGACAAGATCATCGGATTGGCCGAGCTAACCTTCGACCTAGCTATATATGATATATTTGGAATCCTTTCCGTCGGAGGAGAGCTTATCTTCCCCGAACCCTCATCACTTAATGATCCGTCGAGCTGGTGCGACGTAGTTGTTAAACGCAAGGTAACGATATGGAATTCTGTCCCCCAGCAGATGCAAATGCTTTCTTACTACCTTGATACGGCTCCGGATGTCCCCTCTCTTTCCTTGAGGCTCGCTCTCTTGTCTGGCGACTGGATACCCGTCTCTCTACCCAACGATATCGCAGATAAAATCCCTCACTTGAAAATGGTGAGCCTCGGCGGTGCCACCGAGGGAGGAATCTGGTCGATCTTCCACGAAATCAATCCATCGGATTCGGAAAAGGCAAGCATTCCCTACGGAAAGCCTCTTGCCAACCAGGAGTTTGATATCGTAGGACGCGAACTTGAATCGCTGCCTCTTCTCGTTCCGGGTGAAATCATCATTAGCGGAAAGAGCCTTGCTTCGGGCTACCTCAATGACCCTGTTCGAACATCCGAGAGTTTTATAATGCGGGATGGAGTGAAATGCTATCGAACCGGCGACATGGGCAAATACCTGGAAAACGGCGACATCGAGTTTCTCGGGCGTGCAGATCAGCAGATTAAAGTACGGGGTTACCGCGTCGAGCTAGGCGAAGTGGAAGCCGCTTTAGAAAAGGCACCGGGAGTGGACAAGGCTGTCGCATTTGCTGCCGACAACGATAAAACCGACAAGCATCTTCTCGCCGCAGTCATCGCCGAAAAGGTCAATCCCGACAAGGCAGAATCCTTGTTCAAGAGATCTACGGTCGCCATGAAAGAATGTATGAGAGATCGCTTCAGCAAAATGGCTGTCAACGAAGTTGCAGAGTATTGCCGCAAAGTTGACGAGGTCTGCTTGTCGGCCATGATGAATTTGATAGCAGATGCCGTTAGCAAAGATGGCTTCTCAATGGATGACATGATGCATGGACTCAATGCCAAAGAGAGGAACAGAAGGCTCCTAGAGAGATGGGCGAAGTCTCTCGTCGACATGAAAGCGCTCAATGCAAAGGGCGACTCGTTTTGCTTCTCGGACGATTATAAGAGAGGCGACATTGAAGCTTTATGGCAACAGCTCGAATCCTTGGAACTGAAAGTCGAGTACAGCAAAGGGCTTTTGTCGTTTTTGCACACATGCATAGATTCCTTATCCGGCCTCGTGTCGGGGAAAGTGGATCATTTATCCATACTTTTTCCCGAAGGTGGTTTTGATGTAGCCGCTTCAACCTACAGGGACAACCTAGCCTCCAAAACTCTCAACTCCACACTAGTTAGCATGGTTTCGGAATTTGCGCGCATCAAGGGTGGGTTGAGAGTTCTTGAGGTCGGGGCCGGTACGGGAGGCAGCAGCGACTCGCTCATCGATGCGCTTGAGGGAACGGGGAGCACATATCTTTTTACTGACATCTCTGAATTCTTCCTCTCTGAAGCCCGAAATCGCTACGAAGGTAAAAACTGGATTGGCTACGCCATCTACGATGTCAATAAGGATGCCAGAACTCAGGGACTTGCAGACAACTCATTTGATCTCATCGTAGGCGCAAACGTACTCCATAATTGCATCGATGTCCTTGCAGGGCTGGGGCAAATCAAATCCCTTCTTTCTCCGGGAGGCATTTTGGCCTTTATTGAGGCCACGCGCGAGAGCTTTCCCCTTATGGTCAGCATGGATTTCCAAGATGCCCTCGGGATGGAGTACTCGGATTTGCGTGCAGGAACCAGCAAGGTATTCCTTAACCTCGACGAATGGAGCGGAATCCTCGCAAAAGCAGGTTTTGGCTTGACGGACTGCTCTCCTACGAACGAAGAACCGGATCTCTTTGGCCAGCACCTGATAGTCGCACAAGCAAAGGCTGATATAGCCGCGCTTTCGGTCGATGATGTGGTATCAGCCGCACAAGAAACCCTTCCCTCATACATGATTCCTGAAGCCATTGGGATAATCGACACCCTTCCCCTTTCGAGAAACGGAAAGGTTGACAGAGCCGAGCTTAAACGCCTACCACTGCTCGGAAGAACGCAGTCGAAAACTGCGGGCATCGGAGATGAGAGAGACAGCTACCGTAGCGATTTGGAAGCACGCCTAGCTGTAGAGTTTTCTGAAGTACTCGGAGCAGATAGCGTCAGGAGGGATGATGACTTCTTTGAGCTTGGAGGCGATTCGCTTTTGGCCACCAAACTCGCAGCCCAGATAAAGAAGAACGTAGACGAAGCGGCTGAGCTTGAATGGGAGTGGCTTTTGAGAAAGATGATGGAAAGCCCAACGGTCAGCTCACTCGCACTCGCGCTCTCCAGTACAGAAGAAGCAGAAAAGGCCGCGCCCAAAGGGCAGATGGCGCCTGTTGTCGTATTGAAAGACGGAAACGGAGATGGCGTCGTTAACGTATTGGTGCATGACGGAACAGGCACTCTTGACCCATACCGCGACCTTATTAGCGCTTCGGGTGACAAACTCATCATCGGTGTGCAAATGCCCGACATGCAAAAAGCCTTGGATTATGACACCCGATCTCTTATAGAAACCCTCGGAAGAGAGTATGCCGACCGCCTCTCGGAATGGAATGGATGCAGCTTTAGGATAGTGGGATACTGCATGGGAGGTTTGATCGCAACAGAGATTGCAAGAAACCTGATGGAGCAGGGAGAAACCGTTGCCGATCTCTTTGTCATCAGCTCATATGGGTTCCCGTTCAAAATCACCGAAGACGTAATGATTGAGTATGCTTTTGCTCGCGTACTTAATGCCCCAACTGAAGACCTCGGGTATCCGAAAGACGACGAAGCCTTCGCCAACGCAATCGCTGATGCCCAGATCCGACACCCCGGAGTATTGGATCTTCTCGATGGTGAAGGCCCTGTTGTCGAAAAACTGAAGAAGATTGCCTCCCTAGATTCGAACGAGCGCATGCGTAGGATACTTTCAACCGTGACCGCCGATAGCAACGTCGTAGAAAGATTGACCCAAATTTACAGGACGTTCAAACATAATTTGATTGCAGTAATGGAATACGAATCAAAACCCTATCTTGGCCCTATCCACTTTTTGCGAGACAGTGGAAGAATGGGGCTATTCAAGAACATCGGTGGTGATGAAACGGTTTTCTGGAACAGCGTCGCCCTCATGGGGATAGACACCCAAGATATAGAAGGAGATCACTTTACCTGCATATCCGGAGAACACGCAAAAGATGTCGCAAAGAGAGTGGGGCTTCGATGATCGGAGTGCTTGGGTCGAGCGGGCATGTTGGATCACTGCTTGCCGACATGCTGAAAGCTAAGGGGTACGAGCTTCGCCTCGGTTCTCGCTCGGCCGGATTCATCGTCAACATGACAGACCCTAGTTCTTTGTCAAGATTTCTCGATGGATGCGATGCGGTGGTCAACTGCGCTGGCCCCGCGTATCTACTGAGCGAACCAGCAGCAAGAACCGCCATAAGCTCAGGCGTTGCATACTTTGACGTTGCCGGCTGCGAAAACCTGTGCAAAACCCTAGCTGACGAATCGGCGGAAACACCGGTTGTATTTTCTGCAGGAATGGTGCCGGGGCTCTCGGGTCTTCTACTAAAGATGGCTATTTCCGCAAACAAAGGACAGGATATTGTTGGCTTTGCCGGGGGAGTCCAAGATATCTCTCTGGGTGCTGCGGCGGATCTAGTTTTGAGCATGTCCGATACGTCGGGATATGGCAACAATGGCTCCATGTGGCGTAGCGGCGCAGTCCGCGAACTTGACCACGATCCAACCCCCGCCCCCTCTTGCTTTCCCGAAGGGTCGTTTTGCAGAGCCTTTTTGTCAGAAGAGGCGAGAGTCATAGCCGAGAAGGAGGCACTTCCAAGACTTGAATGGTATAACGTATTTGTAGGTGATCTGTTTTGCAAGGCTCTTGTCGACGCACAGTTGTCGAAAACCCAGAGCCTCGAAGAAGCAAGCAAGAAAATCAGCATAGCCGCATCCATCGATGCTATGGGTAGACAGGCATTTTATACGTTGGCTGCAACTTCTGGAGAAATGGCCTACATTGTTAAATCGGCCGACAGCTATGAGCTAACTGCAGCAGTGGCATGCTATGCCATAGAGAGTTTCCTTGCTGGGAGCATCCCCAATGGCGTATACAACTTGCCCGATCTGCTTGATCCAGAACTGGCGATATACGGAATTCTATCTTTGTCTAAGAGTGCTCGAATCGAAATTGCACCGTCAAAGTCTTTGTTTGAAGTCGAGGAAGGCGAGTTATGAAAGCCGTGGTTGTGGGGAGCACGTTCGGAAGCGTATATGCCGAGGGCATTAAGATTGCCGACGATGTAGAGCTGGCTGGTATTGTAGGCAGGGGGAGCAAGAGAAGCGCCGCCTTGGCTGCATCATACGGAGTTCCTCTGTATCAAGGGGCTAATGCCGTTCCGGCAAACATAGATCTTGCTTGTGTCGTGGTAAGATCAGCCATGGTTGGAGGAGATGGAGTTGAAATATCTCGCTCCTTCCTCGAGAAGGGCATTCACGTAATCCAAGAGCAGCCCATGCATAGCAGCGAGGTTCTTGAGCTGACCAGATGCGCTGCAGAACATGATTGCAAATTCATGCTTAACGGTTTCTATCCATATCTCGATTCGGTTAAGCGCTTCATTGATGCCGCAGCTTCCCTTCGCAAGGAACACGAATTGCTAAGCATAGATGTGACTACATGCGTACAAGTAGCATACCCTTTTGTAGAGGTGGTTGGGAAAGTGGCCGGAAGCTTGCATCCTTTCAGATTGGAGAAGATAGCAGATGCCGGTCCTTTTGACATCCTAGTCGGAGAAGTAGGAGGAGTTCCCCTTTCCGTTCGATTCCAAAACGAAATGGATTCCAGTGACCCAGACAATAATGCCATAGCCCTGATGCGGATGGATGTTTGCTCGGATAAAGGCATTCTGTCCCTATGCGACGTTTACGGAGATGTTCTTTGGACGCCACGGTTTCATGTCGGAAAGGCAGCAGCCGACAGCTCGAATCTCTCAACCGTCGAAAGCGCAAGTATTAACGTTCTTCATAGGAGAGCAGAGGCATATAATTCTATCCTCGCTGAACAGTGGCCGAAGGGGATTGCCAATATGCTCTCGGAGAGACTTGGAGAGCGCAACTCCCTTGCCACAACCCAATTCCAGATTTCCGCATGCCTAGCCTGGCAAGAGTTTACTTCGGCCTTAGGTGCCCCAAGCGAATTGAGGCAACGTCGTTAATGGTAGTCGAGCGAACAGCGTCATTTGGAAAGCTTCATTTAAAAGGCATTGTTGCTTCGGTAGGTTTGACCGCTGGGCTTCTCGTTTTGATATTTCCATTGCCGGAGTTGGAAAGCCCAGCACGTATTCAGCTTGCTCTCACTCTCGGTGCTTTATCGTTTTGGGCAAGCGGAGTGATGCCGGCCCCAATTACGGGCATGCTGTATATGGGGCTACTGCTCATCACGAACTCCTCTGATCCGCTAACAGTTTTTTCTGGCTGGACGAACGAAGGAGGCGGTCTATGGCTGGTGCTTTGCGCGTTTCTCATAGCTTCTGGAGTTGAAAGGTCTGGACTTGCTAGAAGAGCAGCTCTGAGTATTTGCGCATCCGGTCAAGTCAAAGGTTTTCAATCGCTCATTGCAGCGATAGCCGTCATAGAGCTGTTGTTCGCACTGATCATTCCAAGCGCCTTTGCAAGAACATTCGTCATATTGGCAGTTGCAAAAGAAGTGTGCAAAGAAAATAGCGTATCTGAGACGGATGCCGCTGTAATCAATTTTGCATGTTTTGCGCTTGCAGTTCCCACGACACTTATCTTTTTGACTTCGGAACCAGCCCTCAATACACTCGTTGTTGAATATTCCGAATTAGGGTTGAGCTGGGTTGGCTGGTTCAGCACTATAGGCATTCCCAACATCATCTACTTATTTTTAGTGACAGTTCTGTTTATAAGAGTGTTTAAGCCGTCTGGAAAGGTCTTTGTAGATGGGGTAAAAAGCCGCGCTTCGTTAGAAGACCTTGGCAGATTGAGCCCTAAAGAAAAGAAGATGGCTTTGTGGCTCTCTCTGATGATTGCATTCTGGTTGCTTTACCCTTTCATGGGAATAGGTATAGCGTGGGGAACTATGCTTCTCACATCGCTTATGTTCCTACCTCGAATCGGAGTACTTGACGCAAAAGCTTTTGCAGACGTTCCCGTGGGAACTCTTGTATTCCTCACCTGTGCGTTGTCGATCGGATCTGTAGGCGAAGCCACAGGTATGAGCCAGTGGATTGCCGATACGGCGCTCCCAGCTTCTTTACCAAGCGATATTCTGTCAACCGTCATTTTTATATCAGCAATATCATTGGCCATCCATACTTTGATAGGATCAGTGTTGGCCACCGCTGTCGTTATTTTTCCCATACTGATATCGTTCGGCGATGTAGCGGGATTGGGCGTAAGCGATGCGGGCGCTGTTCTGATCGCATACCAAATGATTGCCAGCCAGTTTTTTCTTTCGATGCATCAGGCACCGATTGCCTCTGGCATGGAGCTTGCTGGGTACGGCGAAAAGACCGTAATGAAGCTTGGCGCTCCCATGACTTGCCTTGCGCTTGTTCAGCAGGTACTCGTGACTGGCTGGCTTTTTCTTGCAGACGTTTTGTAGGATCGCTCCTAGGAGGACAAGCGTGAACAATTGGATAGTCGATCTCAATCAGAAAGAGCAAGCGAGAGGAACAGCTTTGGTATTTGTGCCCCATGCGGGCGGAGGACCCAATGCATTCAGATCTGTCGCACGCGAGATTCGCAGGAAACTTCCTGTCTACGCTATTTGCTATCCAGGTCATGAAAATAGAATATCGGAGCCTCTCGTAGACGATTTCTCGTTTGTAGCAGAGGGAATCGCCAAAGCAGCGTCCGCATATTTTGAAGATCGACCTTTTGCCTATTTCGGACACAGCATGGGGGCCTCCCTTGCCCATGAAGCAGCTCGAATCGCAGCGCTGGATAAACTGCATGGCCCTTCGCATTTGATAGTATCAAGCCGAGAAGCTCCTTCGAGCATCAGAGAGGCCCACGTCCACCTCTATGACGATGCCGAATTTAGGGAAGAATTGCTTCGCGTAGGCGGAATATCTCCCGAGGTGCTCGAGATAGACGAACTCTGCGATATATTTTTGCCGATCATTCGGAACGACTACAAACTGATAGAAGAGTACGTTCCTACAGAAAATTATGAGATGGGCATCGACTGTCCCGTTACGGCTTTCTTAGGGAAGGACGATCCGGAAGCTCTGGAGAATGAAATGAGGGATTGGGCAAACGTTACGACAGGCTTCTTCGAGATGAGGCATTTCCAAGGAGGGCATTTTTACTTCATGGACGATGTTTCCCAAGTCGCCACTGCTCTAGTCGAAACGCTGCACAACAACAGACAATCCAGCGTCTAGATCGCCACACTAACCCTCGAAAGGCACGGCGATTTCCTCCTCGCAGGTGTAGCGCGCCACTCTTTCCGCATGGGTGACAACGACAAGCGCCAAGCCCTCGTCTCGTTTCAGCTGGTTCAACGTATCGAGGATGTCCTTTTGAGTGGTGGGGTCGAGGGCGGAGGTCGATTCGTCGCAAACAAGCACCTTGGGCTCATGGGCGAGGGCCCGGGCGATGGCAACGCGCTGGGCCTGTCCACCCGAAAGCGAGCGGGGGTGCTGGCGTTTGATCTCGTCGGGCAAACGCACCAAGGCCAAAAGCTCCGAGACCCGCTCCCTCACCTCTTTCCTCGACCAGCGAGGATGCACCCGCCTGACGGCGCGAGAAAGCTGGGTGTCCACGCAAAGCGCGGGATTGAGGCTTGTCGCAGGATCCTGCGGCACCATCTGCACGGCGGCAAGCTCGGTTTGCGACCGATCCTTGAACGAGCGCGCGAGAACATGCATATCCCCATCGCCCAAATCGAGCGCCACAGAACCTCTTTCCGCAGGGCGCTCTCCCGTGATGGCCCTGACAATCGTACTCTTGCCCGACCCCGAAGGCCCGAAAAGGGAAAGCCCCCGGCCATGATTGATCGAAAACGCGGCATTCCTCGTTGCAACCTTGCCGTCGGGCGTCACGACATCGAAGCTTGATGCTGAAAACACAGGGGCACCGGCGGATGAATCCATTTCATCGCCGGGACGCCGTTCAAGCCGCTGGGCGTCAACGAGTTTGCGGGCGTAATCGGTTCCAGGGTTGTTCATCAGCTCGGAATGCGAAACCGTTTCGAGAACGCAGCCCTCTTTGAGGACGGTGACGGATTCGGCGAACTTGCCGGCCACATCAAGGTCGTGGGTGATGGCGACAACGCTCATTCCCGATTCGGCGCAGATTCCCTTGATGGTGGCCACGACCTCATCGGCGGTGGCTCCGTCGAGGCCGGCAGTGGGCTCGTCGAGTATAAGCACGCGAGGTTTCGACGCGATGGCCTTGGCGATGGCCACACGTCGACGCTGCCCTCCGGAAAGCGAGCGCGGCCTCCGGTCGAGCAGCCCTTTGACACCCGAGAGGCCCACCCTGCCAAGCAAGCCGAGCGCGTCCTCGTCGTCCATCGGGACGGATTCTGACAGCAGCGCGCGCACCGTCATGTGGGGCGTGAGCGAGAGAGCGGGATCCTGCGACAGCCACGATACCGTTTCCGCCCGGTAGCGCCTCAGCGATGAGCCTTTGAGAGAAAGCACGTTCGCCCCGTCGACGAAGATCGTTCCGGCCTCGTGGACGAGGCCGCTGCGGATGCGTCCCATGAGCGCGAGGGCGAGCGTGGTTTTGCCCGACCCCGATTCTCCGACGAGAGCGCGGTTTTCTCCGGCCAAAATCTCTATCGACAGATCGTCGATAACGCGTTTACCCCCGAGAGTTGCAATCGAAAGGCCCGCTATCTCGACAATCGCGTCCGATCCGTTCGTCACAGGTTGCTCCTTTTCCCTATTCGATCAAGCAGAAGATTGCCCGATATGGTGATGCAGGCAATCGCGATAGTGGGAGCAAGCGCGGCCCACGGGTTCAGGCTGATGCCCGTGACGCCCGTCTGTATCATGGTTCCCCAGTCGGAGCCCGTTCCGAGGGGGTCGAACCCGAGAAAAGCGGCCGTCGCAACAAGATAGACGGAGTTGATGAACCTCATGCCCACCGTGGTTGCCAAGGGAACCGCCAAGTTCGGAAGCACCTCGCGCACAGCCGTCTTCGCCGCCGAATCGCCGGAAAGGCGCGCCGCCGTCACATAAGGCGATGCGGCCACGGGACGGACGAGCGAGCGCGTGTACCGAGCTATGTAGGGTGCCGACACCGCCGTGGTCACCACGATCATCGTCCCCACTCCCGAACCAAGCCCGAACACAAGAACCATGACTACGAGTATCGAAGGAATGACCAGCAGCAGATCGAGCAGGTACGATAACACATCGGCGAACCTGCCCTTCGCACTCACGGCGAACCCGAGAGCCACGCCCACGGCAGCGGCGACGGCGGTGGAAACAGCGGCAACGGCGATAAGGTGCGCGCCGCCGTGCATGAGGCGCGCCAAAACATCGCGGCCAAGCCCGTCGGTGCCCAAAGGATGCTCGGCGCTCGGAGGCATGAACGCGGCCCCCACGGTGCTTGTCCCGTCTGCCGGGGAAAGCGATCCGGCGAGCGCAAGAGCGAGAAAAGCGATGAAGAAGACGAGAAGCACAAGATCGGGCCAAGAGAGCAGCTTCTCGCTAATGCTACGCTTCGATCTCACGGGACCGCCTCCTTCCCAACCCGTCGGCAATCCAGAAAGCCGCAAGCGACACCGCTATGACAACCGCCGAGCAAGCCATGAGCAAATCGGGCTCGCGGTTGAGCACGGCGTTGACAAGAAGCGTGCCCAAGCCGGGAAAGCTGAAAAGGGATTCAATGATGACCGTGCCGCCAATAAGATAAGGTACGACCGAAGCCGCCGACTGCGCAACGGGGGCGACGATTCCGGGCAAGAGGTTTTTGACGATCACCCTTCTTTCCGGCAGACCAGAAAGTCGGGCCGATTCGACATGAAGCGTTTGGTTCTCCCGCTCGACCACGGCGCGCACCGGGCGCACAAGGGTGCAAGCCCCGATGAGGGATATGGCGACGATGGGAAGCACCATGATGATGGGCTTGTCGAACATCGAGCCACTCCCAACGGGAAGAAGCGATACGGCGGGAAACCACCCGAGCTGCGTCGCGAACACCAAGATGAGAAAGAATCCGACAACGAACTCGGGTGTTCCCACAACAGCAAGCGCAAGCGTACTCACAATCTTGTCTGCCGCCTTGCCGCCATGAAGACCCGCGAAAATGCCACCAGCCGTGCCGACCACAATCACCAAAACAAGCGAGATCGCAAAAATCACTCCAGTTCGCGCAAGAGGGCCGACCATAGCGTCGGCTACGGGTAATCCCGACGCAAGAACGGTTCCGAAGTCGCCCTGCAGCGCATGAGCGCACCAGAGAACGAAACGATAGAGTACCGGCTTGTCGAGGCCGTATTGCTGCGTGAGCTCGGCCACACGCTCGGGAGTCGCCTGTAATCCGAGACGCTGCGTGGCGGCATCGCCGGGCAGAGCCTCAAGGGCGAGGAACACGAGCAGACACGTGAAGATCAGCGAGATCGCGAAGAGGAGAATACGGGAGAGTATCCGCAGTGCGCGGTGCCCTCCCGTACGGTCGGCGTTCGGTGACATGCCCTTCGTCCGATTCGCTAAGCGGAGAGGGTTGCCTTGGCGAACAGAGGCACCGAGAGCGTGATGTCTATGCCGTCGAGGCCATCTACCTGCCCGCTCAGATCGGCGCAGTATCCCCAAACGATATCGCCGCCCTCGGCCCAGAGACGCTCCTGTGCTTGGTTGAGGAGTTCCGCCCGGTCGGCCTCATCCACTGCCGAGGTTGCTTGGGCCAAGAGGGAATCGTACTCGTCATCCTTCCACTGGCTGAAGTTGTACGGCGAGCTGCCACCGGTGTACATGACGGCCGAAGCGATATACGGGCGATTGATGAGATAGGTTGCGAAAATCTGCGCTCCGTAGATGTTGTTCATGTCGGAGAACAGCGTCGTCGGATCGATCTCCTTCACCGACACCGTGATGCCCGCCTTCTCCAGCTGGGCTTTGAGCATCTCTGCAGAATCGTTGACGCCGGTGGTGGTTTCGGCGGTCGTGATCTCGAGCTCGGTCACGCCCTTTTCTTCGAGCACCTTCTTGGCGGTGTCGAAGTCGTAAGCACGCTGCTCGAGGGAATCATTGTAGCCCGGCATACCCTGGCCAAGCACATCATTGCCAACCACACCCGCAGAGCGGAAGATGGTGTCGTTCATGGTCTGGCGGTCGACGATAAGCTTGAGGGCCTCGCGTACCTCGGGATCATCGAAAGGCGCGGCGGACGCGTTGAGGCAGAAGCGGAAAGAACTCGAATTCTCGATGCCGCCGTTCAAAACGTTGAAGCCGGACTGGCCTTCGAGCGTGGCCGCGTTCGTCGTCGAGATTTGGTGGGCGAAGTCGACCTCGCCGCTCGTGAGCGCCGTGTACCTCGTCTCGGGATCGGTGATGGGGACGATCTCAACCGTGTCGATGGCCGGAGCGCCTCCCCAGTAATCGGCGTTCTTCTCAAGCACGGCTCCAGTGTCGGGAGAGAAGGAAACGAGCTTGAAGGGCCCGCTGCCGATGTCGCCAGAGAAATCGTCGCCGGCGCTGCCCGCCGGGAACACGAAGGTGACGGCGGAAACGACCTCGTCCCAGAAGGTGGCTTGCGGCGAGAGAAGCTGGAGCGTGAACGTGCGCTCGTCCACAACCGAGCTGCCCTCCCAATCGACGTTCGCGTAGAACGACGAGTACATGGGTGAGGTGCCGGCGTACTGGAGGCTGTAGAGCGCATCTTCAGCCGTGACGGTCTCGCCGTCATGATACTTCACACCGTCCTTAAGGGTGACGGTCCAAGCGCTCGCATCCTCGTTGGGTTCGATGCTTTCGGCAAGCGAGTTCTCCACCACGCCGTTGCGCAGGAGGATAAGCGAGTCGTACACGTTGAGCGCAATCGCCAACGGAAGAAGCGTGCTGAAGGTGGCTGGATCCAACGTGTCCGTCGAGCTGCCCATCATGGCAACCCGCAACGTCTTGGGCGTCTCATCCGACTGAGAAGCGCCCTCGCCGGAATCACTGGTGCCCGACGAGCAGCCAGCAAGCAGCGACCCCGTGCCCATGGCGATGGCGAAGCCTCCCATCAGCTTCACGCAGTCACGGCGAGAAAGAACCCCTTTCCCCAGCATTGTTTCATCTTGTGACATATCCGCTCCAATCATTTTTTCATATCATCCCGTACATCAGCATCTATTCCTTTATATTTAGATAGACACTGTCCAATTAGAACAAGGACATTATAAAGATAAAAGGTTTCTATGTCTAACTTTTTTGTTGGTGGCTTTCGATTGAAACCTGCACAACCGTTCTTTTAAAGCCGTGTTTTACAAATCAGTTTTAGTTTGATTAACAGAAAAACTGGTTTGATACCCGGCTCGGCAATATGTCGTAAGCGAGTAGTAGAGAAGTGTATTTGAAGCGACGAAGGGGGTCTCCTGATATCCTCAGAATCAAATCGGTCTCTCCAGCCCACTAGCTCCCTGCACGCGCTTTTTTGCTTGCAGGTGGCAAAGATTTTTTAGCCATGTGGTCAGAAAGGCACGCTTTGCAAATAGCTTGCGATTACGCCCTCTTCTTTTTCTGATGGAGACAGTGAAAAGCATGCATCCCGGGAGCAATTCGGTTTGAGAGCAAAACAACGCAGGCGCCAAAAGGAGGTTGGCTTGAGGGAGTTCGACCTTGAAGACTAAATCCCCCAGGGCTTATTGCGCTGGCAGCGCCAACCGAGGTAGGTGCCCAGCCGTGAAGGAGGATGCCATTACTCAAAAAGTAACGGAGTGTTGCTATCGACTAAGAGACCGCCTCTTCAAGAAGACGATGGGGAAAGCTTATGGCACTCCAGCGTCAATCGAACACGATAGCAGCGGGTCAGAAAGAGAGACAGCACCATTTTCTCTGCTTTCTGCGAAGTACGTCTTGAAGCTTGGCATTTCAAAAAGCGAGTTCTGCAGACGTACTTTGCTGTCGGAGAAAACTTACGAGCGAATCAAATATGGTCAACTTGCAGATCGTCCTAAACCAGAAACAGTGATGCAATTTTGCGTAGGCCTCGGACTCTCTTTGGAAGAATCCGAGAATCTTTTCAATGCGGCGGGTTATTACCTTGGAGGGTGTAAGCTTCATGAGGCATACAGAGAGTTGCTGTCCATGAACGACAGCCTAACCATCTACGAGTGCAACGATGTTTTGCGTCATTTGGAGCTGCCTTTATTGGCAAGATGGATAGAGATTTCTTAGAAAGAGCACGCCCCATACCCCATAATGAAAGGGCTTCCGACGCCGTAGGCGCTTCTCCTGCACGCATCGTCCGAATTGCCTTCGATGGTGCGCACGGTGGAGCCGTCGCACGACTCCACGATGCCCACGTGGTCGGAGACGCCGTCTCCGTCCCAGTCGAAGAACACGATGTCCCCAGGCGCCGGCGCGCTGCCTCCCGGCAGCCAGCGGCCTGCGGCCTTGAACCACTGCACGCCCGTGGGGCAGTAGGAGAACTTGGGCACCGCGCCCGAATCGATGTACCCGCACTCGTTCGCACACCAGCTCACGAAGCACGCGCACCATTCCACGCGGCTCTCGAACCCGTACCATGACCAGTACGGCCTGCCGCCCACGTTGCCCAGCTGGCTCGAGGCGATCTCCACGATGTCGGCGGCGCCGCCCGCGATCCCGTGGAGTACGGCCCGCCATGCGGCGTCGTGGCGCTCGTCCAGAAGCTCGCGCAGCGTTTCGAGTTGCCCCGCGTCGAACCCGTAGGCCGACGCCATCTGCTCCGCCGTCTTGGCCGAGAGCGTGACGCGCAGCACCTTGGCGGGCGGGGCGTCTTCGCCGTCGGAATCGCTCGGCTCGGCTTCCTCTATCTCGGTTTCTATGGAGTTCATGTCCCAGAACACGGCGCGCAGCGCGCCCTGCCGCGCGGCGTCGAGCGTCAGAACGTCGAGCGGGTTCTCGGCGTCTGCCGCCAGCTTGACCGCGAACACGGCGAGGGTTTCCTTCCACGGGCTCTTGCCGCCCGAAACCGAAACCTCGTCGCATTCCGCCGACGCCTTGGCCTCCTCCACCTTGGCGGCGTGCTCGGCGTCTATCTCCGCCACCACCTCGCGGAGCGGGGGGTTGCCGTCGCCTATGTCGCCGCCCATGAGGAAGATGCCGAACGCCGAGGTGGCGACGAACGCCGCGAGGCATGTCACCACGACCACTGCGGCAGCGGACGACCCAAGACCGGTGAGCGCCGCAGTTGCCGCCCGCGCCTGGAGCGCGGCCATGCGCGCGAACCGGCCCGCGCTGCTTGCCGCCCGCCGCGCGGCGGCGTTCGCGCCCTTCGCCGTAGCTTTGCGGGATGCCCGGGCCGCGCGTGCGCGCGACGCCGCCTGCGCCCTCGTGCGCATGGCTTCTCGGGCGCGCGCGTTCGCCGGCCGGGGCGCCCTCGGCGAAGGGCTCGATGCTTCGCGGCTTGACCCGCAGGATGCCGCGCAACCCCTCGGCGTGCGACGTTCGCCGCGCTCTGCGGACGGGAAGGTCGTGCGCGCGCGTTCCTTGGGGACATTGCGCCGCCGGATTGCGCGGGCGACCCGCGCACCGTTCGCTGTGGCCGCGAAGCCCTCGTGCGCCGTTCGCTCCGATTCGCCGCGCGCCGCCGCCCAGCCGCCTTCGGCTTCATCGCCCCTTCGTTCGCGTGTGTGTGCGGGGTTTGCCGCCTTCGCCGTTTCGCCGACGCGCAGCGCTGCGGGCCGCGCCGCCTTTTGGAGAAGCGCCGCGCGGTCGAGGGTCTTCACGTTCCTGGCGACGACGCGCTCCTTGATGTCGCTCGGCAAGGCGGCCTCCTTTCTGCTTCGTCACTCCCCGGGCTTAGTGGTCATGAGGCGGTAGAGCTCGGTGTCCCTCGGGAAGCGGTTGGCGAACGGCACGATGGCGCCGCCGTAGCGCAGGAGGCCGCAGCCCGCCTCGGCGTTGGTGATGTAGCCCATCTGCTCTCGGCTGATGTTGAGGAGTTCGCCCAGTTTCCCGCGGTCGGCGGCCGCCTGGTTGAGCATGACGATGAGCTCGGAGTTGGAGAGCATCGTGGAGGCCAAGACCGAATCGAGCAGGTACTCCACGTTCTGCGTGATGGCCGTGGGGTAGGCGTTGCGCTTGCGGAAGCGGCGCCACGCGCTGTTGAAGAACGCGCCGGAGTACTCGTTCTCGAACACCACGTGGAACTCGTCTATGAAGATGTGCGTGCGCCTGCCCGCGCGCCAGTTGTCCGTCACGCGGTTGAGCATCGCGTCGGTGATGACGAGCAGCCCCATGGTCTTGAGCTGGCGGCCCAGGTCCATGATGTCGTAGACGAGGAGCCTGTTGCGGGTGTCCACGTTGGTTGGGTGCGCGAACGCGTCCAGCGTGCCCGAGGTGAACAGCTCCAGCGAAAGCGCCAGGTCACGCGCCTGCGGCTCGGGCTGGGCGAGCAGTTTGTCGCGCAGGTGGGCGAGCGTGGGCGCCTCGCCGCCGCGCAGGTAGTCGGCGTACACCGCCGAGGTGCAGCGGTCCACGACCGACTTGGCCTGCGGCCCCAGTCCCCGGCGGTCGAGCTGCTCGAACAGTGACAGCACGAACTCGCTCTTGTCGGCCACGGGGTTGCCTCCCTCGCCGTAGCCCTCCACCATGTCCATGGCGTTGATGTGGTGGGGGCTGCCCGCCGCGATGCGCACCACCTCGCCGCCCAGTGCCTCGGCGAGCGAGGCGTACTCGCGCTCGGGGTCGCATATCACTATGTCGTCGTCGGTCGAGAGCGCAAGCATAGCTATGAGCTCCTTGGTCGAGAAGCTCTTGCCCGAGCCCGGCACGCCCAGCACGAACGCGTTGGGGTTCAGGAGCCGCGACTTGTCGCACAGGATGAGGTTGCGCGATATGGCGTTCTCGCCGAAGTACATGCCGCCCTCCTCCATGATCTCCTGCACGCGGAACGGCATGAGCACGGCGAGGCTCTCGGTGGTGAGCGTGCGCATCGCCTCGATGCGACGCACGCCTATGGGCAGCGCGGTTGACAGCCCGTCGAGCTGCTGGAAGCGCAGGACCGAGAGGCGGCACAGGTGCTTGCGCGCGCACGAGAGCAGCGCCTCGGTGTCGGCGTCGAGCTCCTCGGGCGTGTCGGCAAAGTGGACGAGCGTCACCGTGGCGAACATCATGCGCTGGTCGCGCGACATGAGGTCGTCCAGGAACTCGCGGCTCTCCTTGCGCTGCTGCTCCATGTCGTAGGGCACGGCCACGTTATAGTTCATGTTGGCGTTCTGCCGGCGCGTCCAGTTGGTGATGTTCGTCTCCACACCGAGCAGTCGCCGCTCCACCTCGCGCACCGCCTCGTCAGTGGGCACGGGGACGACGTCTATGGAAAGCGCCATCGCGCGCCTCGCGTCGGTAAGCTCGGCCAGAAAGCCGTCCTTGATGTAGGACGCGTAGTCGGTCAGGTACAGGGCGCGCGCCCAGCGGCCGCCCACCCGCAGGCGGTCGGCCTCAATGCCCGCGCCCTCGGGCGCAACGGCGTCCTTGAACGAGTGCCCCCGGCGCATCGAGGCGCGCACGTCGATGGGCAGGTCGTCGGCGCCGCCCCGGTAGAAGCCCCTCAGAAGCCGCAGCTTGCCCTCTGCGTCGAGCTCCTCGCAGTGCGCCCCGAGGCGCGCGAGGTGCGCGGCCGTCTCCGCCGACGCGCGGTTGAAGTAGGAGCGGGCCTCCTGGATGCTTCTCCCTCCCACGGCGATGGTAAGGTATATCTCGCGCACCATGGAATTCGCCCCCGTGGCCTTCTCTATGAGCATGGCGTTGTACTCCTCGCGGTAGCGGTCGAGCCCGTCGCCCTTGGGCGGTATGAGGATGCGCCGCCCGAGGGCTTCGGCGTCGAGCCTGCGCACCGCCACGGTGACCTTGGCCCGCGCGTCGGAGTCGAAAGAGTTGAGCAGGTCCGAGTAGCCCAGGAACATGGCCTCCTTATCCTCCTTTGACGCCGCCGCGTAGTTCACGTCGCTCACGCGCCAGGTCTTCGCGTACTCGCCGTCGTCGGTGAGGCACACGCCGTCGGGCCAGATGCGGCGCACGGGCACGGCGTCCTCGGCGGTTTTCGGCGGGACGAACCGCGTGCCGCCTTTGCGCCGCCTAGCTGCGAGTGCGGCCATGATGCCCTCCTTTCTCGCGGCGGATGCCCTTCGCGCGATGCGGCGTGCAGACGGCCTCGTAGTACAGGTTCTGCGGGCGCGCGGGCAGTTCCTTGGGGGTCAAAAGCGCGTATTTGGCCCACGCCCACGCCGCGCGTTCGACCGCCATGCCGTGCCAGGTGACGAACCCCAGCGCGGCGAACGGGGCCGCTCCCGCGATGCACGCCCAGGAGAGCTCGTCCAGTCTCAGGAAGGGCGACAGCCCGAAGTAGAGCCCCACGGCGGCGACGCAGGCGAGCAGCGCGAAGACGCACTGCCGAAGCGACATGCCGAAGAACACCCCCTCGGTATACTCGCGTATCTCTCGGTTGACCTTCACTTCCACTTCTTGCTCCTCTCTGCCTGCGCGGCGAAGCGGGCGCGTAAAGCGCCCCGCGCGCGGCGCGGGCAATGTGTTCGTTCGGTTGTTTCGGGAAAGGGGAGGGGCGTCAAAGCCCCATCATCTCGCGCACCACGCGGTCGGCCATCTTGACCATGCCCGTGAGCACCAGCATGTTGAAGGCAAGCTCTCCCACGTACGACCACACCTGCGTGACCACGGGAGCCTCGGCATCCACCACCGGCGGCGCCGATGCGAACAGCGAGAATATGACGCATGCGAGCAGGATGACCGCACCCTCGAGGCACACGGCCCCGTAGCTTTTGAGGAACGCCTTGCCGACCGACTGACTCGGCTCGCCCGCGAAGGTGGACAGGGGTATGGGCGCGAGCGCGGTGTACATGTATATCTTGAAGAACCTGCCGTACACCGCCAGTATCATGATGAACGAGAGCACCGTGACGAGCAGCCCGCCGAGCAACGTCACCGCCCACAGGGGTATGGCGTCGAGGAAGCCCACGTCCTCGATGGCCTCCACCATCTCGCCAGGCAGCGCGGCGGGCGCGGCCGACGCAAAGCCCGCAGCATCCATCATGTCGCCGATGAGCCCCTGCACCACGTCGAGGAACGCCATCATGAGCTCAAGCCCGTAGACGACGGCGGCGTGCGCCAGCACGAACCGCACGAACAGCTTCAACACCACCTCCGGGCGCTTGGCCTCGGCGAACGAGCCGCAGGTCTTCACGAGGCCCGACAGGAAGAACAGCACGAGGAGCGCGAGCGCCACCGCCTGCACGGCGCCGTGGATGGAGAGCACCGCGTCCCATATCCCGCCGCCCCGGAAGTCGGCGGGCGACGCCGTGAGCAACCCCACGATCTCGCCCATCTTCTCGTTCCACGTGTCGAGCGCTCCCTGGAGGTTGCTGACCACCCAGTTGTCCGAATCCAACGGCCCGCCTCCTTTCGGGGCCCGCGCGACGGGCCTATCCGACGATGATATCCAAGATTTCCTTCGCGAACGTGATGACCACGCCGCCCGCCAGGGTCAGGAAGCCGTTGGCGCGCTGGGACGGGTCGTGGCTCTTGAGCGACATGCCCACCTGCACCACGCCGAAGCCGAGCAGGATGAGCCCGACGCTCCTGATGAGCCCGAAGATGAACGTGGAGAGGTTGTCCACCGCCGCTATCGGGTCGGTCGCCGCGAACGCGGCGGGCGGCTCCAGCGCCAAGGCCGAAGCGGCGCAGACGGCGATTGCCGCCATGAGCCGCGCGCGGGCTGCGGGGCGGGCCTTCTTCCCCTCAGTGGTCTTTCTCATGCGTTGGTTCTCCTTTCCCGCCCGCCGCCTCCGCCGCGAGCGCTGCCTCGGCCTCCTCCCCGTCGAGCACGACGCAGCCCGCAGGCGCGGCCTGCGCGCTCGCGGGGGCAACGCCTTCGTAGGGCGCCACGGCGGCGCTTGCCAGCGGGCAGGCGCCGTGCTCGTAGGGCGGCGCGCCGCCCTCGGGGGTGAGCCGCGCGGCGGGATGCCGCGCTATGTCGAGCTTTAAGTCGATGATGGGGCGCTCGCCGCGCACGAAGAGCAGCGCGCGGGAGTTGTCGAGCATGCGCACCTCGTCGGGCGTCATGAGCTCGCGCCCCGAGATCTGCTGGTTGGTGGACCAGCTGCCGCCCCTCCCGGTGGTCCTGCCGTGCGTGTCGAGGTCGATGGTCTCCTTGCCCAGAAGCTCGCTGACGTACTTGTGGGTGGATTGCTCGTTGCCGCCCAGGTACAGGAACTCGTCGCAGTTGCCGACGATGGACTCCCACTGCTTGTCGAACAGCGCCCGCAGCTGCGCCATGTTCTGGATGATGATCGACGCGGACACCCCGCGCCCGCGCATGGTGGAGAGTATCTTCTCAAAATCATTGGGTAAGCTCACGTTGGCGAACTCATCCATGAGGAAGTGCACGTGCACGGGCAGCTGCCCGCCGTGTTTTCCGTCCGCGAGCGCGAAAAGCTGCTGGAACAGCTGCGTGTAGAGGACGGACACCAGGAAGTTGAAACTGGTGTCGTTGTCGGGTATGACTGCGAACAGGGCCACCTTGCGCTCCCCGAGCGACGGCAGGTCGAGCTCGTCTGTGGCGGTGAGCGACGCCAGGGCGTCGAGGTTGAACTTCTCCAGCCTGGAGGCGAGCGTCACCTGGATGGATTTGAGCGTCTTGGCCGAGCCGGAGCGGTAGCTGCGGTAGTATTTGAGCGCGATGTGGCCAGGGTCCCTCATCTCCAGCCGGTCGAACAGCTCGTCGAGCACCGAGGCGTAATCGTCGTCGTCCTCGCGCACCTCGCCGGCGCGCAGCATCTCCATGAGGGTGGCGTAGTTGCGCTCCTCGGGCGGTGCCTCGTGCACGAGGTAAAGCAGAAGCGCCAGGTGCAGCATCCCGGCGGCCGTGTCCCAGAAAGGATCCTGGCTCTGCGCGCCCTTGGGAGTCGTCGCCTTGAACAGGTTGGTGTTGAGCCGCTGCGCGTCCGCGTCCGACTCGATGTAGGAAAGCGGGTTGTAGCAGTGGGACCTCTCCATGCGCACGAGGTCGAGCACGCGCACCTCGTAGCCCCTCGATTCGAGCAGCCCGCCCACGGCGCGCACGATCTCGCCCTTCGGGTCGAGCACCACCATCGATGTGTTGGCCTGGCAGGCGTTGGGCAGGCTGAACCCGCGCGTTTTGCCTGCGCCCGAGCCGCCCACCACGAGCGTGTTCATCGAGCGCCTGTGGGCGTGGGTGTCGTAGCTCATGCGAAAATTGCGCGTGAGCAGCTTGTCGCCTGCGGGGTCGCGCCCCCGGTAGCGGTGGCAGATGCGGCGGGCGTCACCCCACCGGGCGCTGCCGTGCTCCTCGCCGGGGCGCAGGTTGCGCCGGGTGAGCAGCCACGCCGCCGCGCAGGCGGCATACAGGACCAGGAACAGCAGCGCCCATCGCGCGCCGCCCGCCGTGGGCTTCGTCGAAAAGGGATCCGAGAACGCCGCGATGAGCGAGGCGAGCGACCCCCCGCCGTCCAAGGCGGGGGCGGCGACGAACCCCGCCCACGCCGCCAGCGGCGCGGCGAGCGCGGCGGCTGCCGCCTCGCCAGCCGTCGGGGGCCTCATCTGCCCTCCGACCTGTCGCGCCGCCTTTCGGGCGGGGCCATGCGCTCCGACACGTCGCGCGCGGCCTTGCCGATCTCGCCCAAGGCGTCCCTCACCTCGCGCGCGCTCGCTTCCGGTGGCGCGGGCGCGGCGACGGCTCCCGAACATTCGAGTCCCAGGCGGCGGGCGGCTATGCCCGCCGCGAGGTCGGCCTTCGCGGCGTGCGTCTCCCTGTCGTAGGCATCGAGGCCGAGCGCCATGCTGGCATGCGCCGCCTCGACTATCAGCGCCGAGAGCAGCTGCGGCTCATCGAGCCCTCGCTGCACCCGTATGGCCCCCGAGGCGTGATCGTACTCGGCGGGGACGCCGCCGAGGTCGTCAACCGGCTCTATTCTCGTCGGCGAGCGAGCGACCAGCGCCGCGAGCGCGGCGTGAGGGTCCACTCTGCGCGGCAGGCATGGCCGCGCGGTGGTCTGCGACACGTCGAACACCTTGCGCACGTCGTACAAGACGCCGATGCTGCCGTCGTCGCGCACGTACTCCTTGACGGGTTCGATGATGGGGATCGCCTTCTGCCCGCGCCTCACCGACGCTCCCTGCCTGCGCCAATGCTCAGCCGTGCCGACGCGCGTCGCGTTCGGTATGCGGTCGGCTATGAGCAGGATGTTCGTGGCGGAATGGTGGGGCAGCTGCGCCGCCACCCGCATGTACGTCTCCAGCGCCGCTGGATCCGAATTCGCGCGCAGCGCGGCGGCGTCGGCGCGGTCGAATGCCTCTTGGCGCTCGCTCTGCTTCCGCTCCGCCCACGCTTGCTTGTCGAACTCGCCTTCCGGCGCGAATTCCCGGCTACTGCGTTCTTCCATCATCCGGTAGATATCTTGCATGCTCTACCTTCCTTTCTCCAGGGCGCGCGCCATGGGCTTGCGAGTCGCATGCGCTTCGCCGCTCATTTCGCGTGCCGCCGATATGGCGCGCATCTCCGCGCGCACGGACAGCCTGCCGCAGCGCTTGCGCGCTGCCTCACCATCCTTTTCTGAGAGCCGTTTTCTCGCGGATGTAGGCCCTGACGGACGGCTTTCCGCCGGGGCTTGCGCTAAAGGGGAGGCGTCGCTGTCGCCCGGCGATGCCAGCAAATCATCGAGGAGCGCCGCAGCTTGTTCGGGTGCGCGCGGCGCCTGCGCGGCGTGCGCGCGCCCATCGTGCCGATTCCCCTCGCGCGGCTCGGGCGCTTCGCGGGCGTCGTCTCTCATGCGGCACAGGCCGAGCCTCTCCGCGATGCGGTTCACCTTGCTCGCGTCCTCGGTCCGCACCAGAAGATCGACGGATTCGCCGTCCTTCTGCTTCACGACGGCGTATGCGATGCCGTAGCGTCGGGCCTCCTTCGCGAACCCTTTCAGATCGTCAAAGCGGATGGGGAACACGCGCAGCTCACGGCCCGATTTGAGCATCGCCGAAAGCCGCGCCCTGCCCTTGGTTTTCTCGTTGCTCGCCGCGGCCGCCAGCAGCATGGCGGCCGCGTTCTTCGCGCCGGCGCCCGTGATGCGCAGCGCCACCTCGGTTCCCTCGAGCGTCATCCTCACGATCTGCTCAGCAGCCTCGCTCGATGCGTCCATGACCTTCCACCTGCCTTTCCTCTCTGTTCGCTTCGGCGCCCTCGATCTGCGCGATGCGGGCCGGCAGCTCGGCGCTTCTTGCCCGGATGCGCGCGCAGGCGCGCGCCTCGCGCCTTGCGCCCCGCAGCTCCGACGCTATCTCGGCGATGCGGGGGTTTGGGGGCGCGGGGGATCCCGCCGCCTTGGAGCGCCTCGCCTCGTTGCGCAGCGCGCGGCGTTCGGCCTGCAGCGCCTCGGACTTGTCGGCCAAGGCTCTTTCGTATGCCGCCAGCTGGGATCGCGTCTCTATCCCCTCGCGCGCGAGCAGCGCGAGCTCCCCCGATATGGCTTCGAGTTCGCGCAGATCCTCGCGCAGCAGGAAATGCGCCCGCCCGCCTGGCGCCCTCTGCCTCTTCGCGCCGTTGAGCAGCGCCATGTACCTGCGGTACAGGCTCACGAGCGTGCCCTTCGGCACGGGCGGGCGCTCCTTGGGAGCGGGCCTCGGCCTGCCGAGGGGCAGGCGCTGGCGGCTGTTGGCGAGGATGCGCGCGCCGATGCCCTCCTGCGAGTACGCGTCCCCGAAATTGCGGCGCAGGCGCACGAAACGCTCCTTGCCGGGCGGGCGCACCGATATGTCCTTGCCCACCTTCACGTCGTAGCCCATCGCGCGCAGGTTCGCGTGGAACTGGCGCATGCTCGCCGCACGCCCTACGGCCTCGTCCACGTCGGCCTTCACGAGCGAGCGCCACGTGGGGCGCCCCTCGCGCTCGGCGCGCCATTCGGCGTGGTGGCGCGCGCCGCCGCGCCCGGGGCTCTCCACCACCGAAAGACCATGCTCCCGGCACAGTTCGTCGGACGCTTCGCGCATCGCGCGGTAGCAGGCGGCGTCTCGGTGGAAGCGCCTGCCGTCGGCGAAGGACACAGAGTTGACCACGAAGTGGTTGTGGAGGTGGGCCTTGTCCAGATGGGTGGCCACCACAACCTCGAAGCGGCCGCCCCACAGCTCTTGGGCGAGGGCGACGCCCACCTCGTGGGCCGTGGCGGGGTCGGTCTCGCCGGGCGCGAACGCCTGGTATCCGTGGAAGGCCACGATGCCGCCCGTCTTGCCGTATTGGCGCTTGGTCGCGTTCATCTCTTCCAGCGCCGTGGCGGGCAGGCAGTTGACGCCGGTCACGTACAGCTGCCGCTCAGTCTTGCCGGGGTCGGCGGCGTAGAGGATGGCGGCGCCCACGCCCTGGAGCTCCCACTCGTCGGGCGAGCCTTCGGCCTTGTCCGGGTTCCCGGCGTACCCGAGCACGCGCGCCAGGCGCCCTTCGACCTTCCAAATCGACGTGACGGCCACCTCATCGCCTCCTTCCCGGCTCTTTGACCGCCGCCACGATCTCGCGGAGCGCGGCTTCGGGCCTTCGCGCCTCGGCGTCGTAGCGGGCGGCGTCCACGGTGCCGAGGGCGTGGGCCTTGCGCGCGATCTGGTTGAGGTTGTTCCCGATGGCGTGCAGCTCGCGGGTCATCGCCAGGTAGTCGGGCGGCGGCTTCGGCCTCGGGTCGATGCCCCCTATGAGCGCGCGCAGGTACGCCTCCTGCGACCAGCCCGCCCTGCGCGCCGCCTCTTTGAGCCGCGCCAGCTCTTCCTCCGTGAGCCTCACCGTGGCCTTGCGCGTGCGCCTTTCCATTCGCCGCCTCCCTTCGCGGGGTTGCAGGGGGTGCCCCCTGCGTCTGCCGAGCGCCAGCGCTCGGCGTTGCTTGCTGGTACGCGACGGTTTTCCGCCGCCTCGGCGGCGGACTTCGCAACCCGCCGAAAGAAAGATCACCTTCCCCTGTCGGGCGCTCGGCCTCTGGAGCGGCGGGCCAAGAGGAACTCATTCACGTCCTTACCCTCCGGGGGAGGCTCCATCGACGCCGCCACGCCGCGAGAAGCGGCTGCGCGCGCGATCTCGCGGGCGGCCCGCCTGCCCGCCTCGTCGTTGTCGAGATGCAAGGCCAACGAGGCGATGTATGGGCGGTCGTCAAGATGCTGCGCGAGGGCGAGCGGCAGCTTCGGGGCTCCGTTGCGCGCATGGGGGACCGACACCCCGCCGAGGGACAGCATCCCCAAGCTGGCCGTCTGCTTGCCCTCGTGCTCGAGGATGGTCGCGTAGGAAAGCGCGTCTATGGCGCTCTCGAAAACATGGAGCACGCCGTTGTTTCGGACGCTTTGCAGGGAGAACGCGAAGCGCTTGTCGGATCTGGGAGCCTCGCCCTTGAAGCCTCCCTCGCACGAGCGCAAGGCCGCGTACCTCGGAACGCCCGTGCGGTCCCTGCCGACGAACACCGCGCACGCGACCCCGCCGCGCATGGTGCCGTAGACGTCTCCGGCATCCACGAGGCCCTTCAGCAGGCTGCGCGAGATGCCGCGCGATTCGAGGTACCGCATCGCATCGTCGTCGGCGCACCGGCGTGGGAGGCGAAACGCCGGGCGCGGCGCGCTCGCCGGTGGGGCGGCATGCGCGGGCGGGGATGCTCTCGCAACGGCAGGGCGGTCGGCCCGCAGATGCTCCACGGCGTCGAGGAAGGCCATGTCGCGCACTTTGACGAGGAAGTCGAGCGCGCTCCTGCCGCCGAGATCCCGGCTCCACCAGAACCACTTGCCGTTGGAGATCTTAAGGCTGTCGTGTTCCTTCGTGCAGTAGACGCCGGGCGAAATGCGCACCAGCTCGTCGGGTTCGCGCTCTTGCAGGTAAGTAAGCAGGTCAACCCGCTTCACTTCAGCGATGATTTCAGGGTCGACGTATGGCATGTTTTCGTCCTTTTCTTGTCTTCGGATTTGCCTGTGGCCGCCGGAGCGGCGCGGCGTGCCCCCATTCGCCTTCGCTTCGCCATGCCGATTCGAGATGCGCGGAACGCGGCGTGCCCAAGAGACGCTGAAAGGGGTAGAATGGCGGGCATGGTGAATCCGAGTGAAACATACACTGCATGGAGCATCGGGGAGGGCGCGCACGAGGTGACGGGGCTCAAGCCGATGCTGAACCCGGAGGAGCAGGTTGCGCTTCTGAAGGCGAAAGGCGTCTCGTTCGAGCGATGCGGCGAGGAGCAAGCCGCGGACGCTTTGGCCCGCCGGGGAACCTTCGTGCACCTCGCGTCATGCCGCAGGCTGTTCCAGAAGCACGCGTCCGGCGACGACCGGGGGAAGTACGTGAGGCTTGACTTCGCCGACCTGCTGGCTCTCGATGCGCTCGACGACGAGCTCCGCAAGGCGTTCCTAGCTGTCTCGCAAGACGTGGAGCGGCTGGCCAAGACCTCCATGGTGACGCGCGCCTCCAGGCTCGACGACGAGGACGGCTACGGCATAGTCGCCGATTTCATGAGGGCGCAACAGAGGAGATACCGCAGCTACATCGAGCGGGATCTCTCCTCGCGCATGTCCGCCGGCATCGTCGGCGACGTTTACACCGGGCGCATCATCGGCCATTACCGAGACGCGATGCCCGTATGGGCGTTTTTGGAGGTGGTCACGTTCGGAACGGCGCTGGCCTTCTGCCTGTTCTGCTCCGAGCGATGGGACGACGCCGTCATGCGGGAGGAGCACTACATCCTCAAGGGCGTGAAGGCCGTGAGGAACTGCTGTTCCCACGGCAGCTGCATAGTCAACGGGATGGACGGCTCCAACGAGTGCGATTACGCGCTTTCCAGCCTGGTCTACGATTGGCTCGCCGAGAAAGGCGTCGGCAACAGCAAGACGCGCCGCGCCAAGTTAAGGAACCGTCGTATGCAGCAGCTCCTCGAGACGCTCGTGATGTTCGACCGATTGGGAGGGCCGGCGCTCTGTCCCCGTTCGACGGCGCTGCTGGAAGGGCTGCGCGCGAGTCTTCTCGGCACGTGCGAGAGCTACGGCGTCCAGAACGGGTTCGTGTCGTACCTGAGGTTTCTGGCGAATCTCATTGACAAGGCGCTCGGCTGATGGCACCATAACCTCAGATTCAAAAACCTTCGGGTTTTGTATGGGCCAATCCCGCTGGGATTGGCTCTAGTTTTTTGGGCTTGGTTGGCTCTCACGTCGCTTCAACTGCGTCTTCCGAACCGACGTCCGGCAGATCGCCCTCGTTTGCCCGACGGCGGAGCTCGGTTTGGCGGTGACTTCCATGAACACAAAAGGGCCGAAAAAGAAGAAGCAGCATTACGTTCCGAAGTTCTACTTGCGTGGGTTTTGCGGGAGCGGCGACACGGTGTTCGCGCTAGATAAGGAGTCGGGGGGAATATTTACACCCTCGGTTGGCGATTTCTGTGCGGAGAGGTACCTGTACGAATCCCTATCGAACGACCCCAACTGGTACAAGGGGAAATTCGTCTATCCGAACTACACTGAGGACGGCCTCTGCGAACTGGAGAGCGCTTTTGCCCCCGTCCTGAAAAGGGTGGCGGCCCTGTGCGTGCCGAACGCCCCGTTCACGTGCGTCGGCGATGACGACGCGAGAATCATCGCGTCTTTTGTGGCGAATGCGATTGCTCGCCATCCCAGCGTGTTCAAGCCCCTCCGGAATGAGCTTATGTTGTCGGCTTCGGAAGAAGACCTCTCTCCGTATCGCGACCTTATGAGGGCTCTGGGGCACGAGGGCGCGTTCGAGGGGGTGGCGGCGGAAGGCGTCACGCGCCGCCTGCTGCTAGATACGGGCGACGGGTCCTACCAAGGGCTCATCGTAGGAGAGCTGCTCGAAATGGAGGGGATCGTCCTGCGCGCGCCCGGGTGCGCCTCGTTCGCCACCGCGTCTTTCCCCGTCCTCCCCGTTGTTCGGGAAACAGGGGGGCGGGATCGCCTCTCCTCTCTGTACTGCCCTATCAGCCCGAATGCGGCCGTCATCTACGGCCCCGGCCCCCGTCGGGGGATGGGAGGTTGCGAGCTGCTCGGCGCGCGCGATGTCGTCAGGCTCAACGCCGCCTACTTCGAGGCGGACTTCGTCCGCTTCGTCGTAGCGAAGGACAGGCGGACCCTGGAAGAGGCCCGCTCTTTCGCCGAGGCTAAACGGCCTTCTCCACCCTCTCGCCGATCCATTTGACGACCGGGACGGCCATGGCGTTTCCGAGGGCTTTGTAACGACGGCCGTCCGGAGCCGGCTTGCCGCGGAACTCCACGTTCGTCCAGTTGTCCGGGAAGCCTTGCAGCCTCTCGCACTCCAACGGCGTGAGCCGCCTGACCGCCGGACCCTGCAGGACGTGGCTCGCCTGCTTGACGCCGGGATGCGCGGCGAGCGCGCCCACGTGGCTGCCCGACCCGCCGACGAAGCGCACCTCGTCGCGCGTGTTCTGGGCGAACGCCGCGACGGGGCCCACGCACGACGGGGAGCCGCCCACCTTCAGCGTGCCCGCCAGGTCCACGTCGCACGCCGCGTTGGCCGCGTCCCCCGAAAGGCACGCCATGGGCGGCCCCTTGGCGGCGTTCGCCGTGAGGCACCCGCACAGGCCGTCGCCCACGTGCGCGTTCGCATGGGTGGACGCGAGGCACAGGGCCTCGCGCGGCGGCCCGCCCGCAGGCAGGGCCACGGCGTGGCGGTCGGCGGCGGTGAGGGTGTACATGCCTTTCTCGTCGGGGTCGCAGAAGCCCGCGCCATTGCCCCCGTTTTCAGGCTTTCGGCCTATGGAGTTGCCAACGATGCCGTAGACGGCGGGCGCGTGCCAGTCGGCCGTGAGGGTGGGCGATTGCTCGGCGGCGTGGCCTACCGACCCGCTGGCGGGGGCGGCGGAGTACTTGAAGCCTGCCGTTCGAGCGCCTCCTCCAGCTGCGGCGGCAAGGAGCGCCCTCTTCTCCTTGCCCGGCGGATGATCCCAGCGCATGCAGTGGGGCTCAAATAGTACCTCGCAGGCACGGGCGGCGCTTCCAAGCACTCCGACAAGAAAGACACGCTCGCGTCGCTGGGCCAAGCCGAAGAATTGCGCGTCCAGAATTCTCCATGCCAGACCGTACCCGACCTCATCCATCGCCCGGAGCAGGCATCGGAAAGCCTCCCCGTTCTCGCTCGAGAGCGCTCCCGGGACGTTCTCCCAGACAAAGCATCTCGGCATGACCTCACGTACAGCTCGAATAAATTCGAGCATGAGGCCCGACTCGCCTTTGAGCCCCGTTCTCTTTCCGGCGACGGAAAAGCTCTGGCACGGGCTTCCGCCGATGACAACGTCGATCTCGCCACGCATCTCCTTCCACTCGACCTTCGATATATCTCCCAGGTTGGGCACGCTCGGGAAGCGAGTAGCGAGAACCGCGTTGCAGAACGGGTCGATCTCGCTGAAGGCGACCGCCTCCCAGCCGAGCGGCCCCCACGCGCAGCTCGCCGCCTCTATGCCTGAGAAAAGGCTCACGTACCTCACGAAGCCCCCTTCCCGCCGCGCGCTGCGGCGTTGGCTATTGACGACACCTTGCCGGGGGCGGCGCCCTCCCCGAACACGGCGACCATGCTCGGAAAGGGCGCGGGGCCCTGAGCGACGCCGGCGAGCTCGAACCTGATGCGGCCGCGAACGAGCCTTATCTCTGCATGGCCGAGGATGTAACGGAGGAACCACTCGGTGTCCGTGCGCGCCGCCACCAGCAGCGCGACCGTCGTGCGCGGCTTGGCGCCCTCGATTGCCGCCTTGCGCGCCCATGCCCCGACGCCCCGGCCGTAGGGCGGATTCACCCACACTCTCTCGCCGCCCCAGTCAGCCGCGAGCCCGTCGTCTCGTTTGGTGAGGTGCCTTTCGCATTTGGCGTTGGCGTCCGAGCTCGCCGCGTCAAGGGTGAAGTGGAACTCGGAATCGAGCGCCGAGAACAGCCACGCGGGGGTCTCCCAGTCGTCGCGCGCCGACGAGAAGGCCGCCCCGCCGGCGCCGGTGAAGCCGCCTGGCGGCGCTGCTGCCGCGCTTTTCACCGGCATAGCCCCGCCGCCTTTCGGATGGGCACCTCGCGCTCGCACACGTCAACGATGTGCAGGCACAGCCTCTCGGGGATGCGCCCGCGCTCGCGCGCGTTCGCCAGGCCCTGCGTGCCGGACTTCGACCCGCGCGGCGCCGACTCGTGGCAGGGCGCCCCGTTGCGGCACGGCGGGCAGAATCGCGGGTCGGAGGCGTTCGTGAATATGTCGGTCGGCTTCATGGCCCTCGCGCCGTATTGGCAGTAGGTGACGGTGTGGCGGGGGATGACCGCCATCATGTCCTGCTTGCGCAGGCCCGCGCGCGGGTTCTCTATGAAGTAGAGCGCCGGCCTCAGATCGCGGATGAGGCGGAGCATCGCCAGATCCACCCGGTCGCATTTGAGCGCGTAGTCGCTCACGGGGTCCAGGTTGCCGGTGTTGGCGTTCTTGCGCCTGTGGCGCGATATGCCCGCCATGGAGAACGTGGCGCAGTCCGGCGACGCCCACACCACGTCGGGCCGGCCGAATGCGCGCAGGACGTCCGGCGCTTTCAGGAACTCGATGTCGGCGTGGAGGTCGGCGGGCAGCGATTCGTCCCACTCCACCGAGAACACCTCGTGGCCCCGCTTTTCGAACGCCTCGCCGATGGAGCGCGTTCCGCTGAACAGTTCGAGCACTTTCATAAACATTCCCCCTTCGCGAAAAGGAATGCCCCGGCGTTGCCGCCAAGGCGCTCCATCGACCGATTCCGGTTTGCCGGCGATGAGGCGCATCTCGCGCGGCGCGGTGTGCGCCCTCACCGTTCGAACTCCTTTTTCTTTTCGGCACGTTCCGGCTCATGACCGTCGTCGCACAGCTGCTCGGGGCCGCTTTTTCCCACGTCGAGCAGGGCGTCGAGCTCCGCGAGGCGGGCGGACTTCTCTTTCAGCTCGCCTTCGTGGGGAAAAGGTTTGGTGGCCTCGGTGCGCGCAGCCTCCATCTGCCTGCGGGCTTCTTCGAGGCGCGCGCGGCACTCGTCAGCCTCCGCGCCCATCTTGGCGATGGCGTTGTCCAGCCTCGTCACGGCGCCTGCCGCATCACCGCCCAGCTCGCATTTGTGCTCGGCTTCGCCGACGATGCGCATCTCGAACGCCGCGCTCATGCGGTCGAACGTCAACTCCAGGGAGAACCCCCGGTACGACCCGAGCGGCATGGCCCCCGTCTCGGTCATCTCGCCGCGCGCCGCGAGCACCGCCTCGCCTGCCGCCGCACGCTCCCGGAAGGCGGTGCCGCGCACTTCCATCGAAAATGCCTCCTTCGTCGGCGGCGGGTTCGCCCTTGCCTTCGCGACATCGGCCTCCAGCGATTCGAGGCGCGCCGACAGCGACGCCATGCGCTGCGGGTAGTCCTTGGCGGCCTTGTCCTCCAGCGCGTACTTCTGCGCTAGGTGGTCGGCCTTCAGCATCCGCAGGCGGGACACCTCGACATCGAGGCCCATGCGCTCCTTGACGAGCGGGTTTCCCGTGGCGAGCGCTTTGAGCTCGGCGTAGGAAAGCGCCGCCTCGTCAACGTCGGCGGCTGTGCGAACGGGCGACTTCGAGGTCATGACCTGCGCTATGAATCGCTGCTTTCCCTCTACGAGCTGGTAGAGGTACGCGTCGAAGGTGCCTTCGGTGACGTAGCGGTACGCCTCCACCTCGGCATTCATGTTGCCCTGGCGCTCGATGCGCCCGAGGCGCTGCTGGAGGTCGGCGGGGCGCCACGGGCAGTCGAGGTCGTGGATGGCGGCGAGCCTGCGCTGCACGTTGGTGCCCGCGCCCATCTTCTGCGTGGACCCCATGAGGATGCGCACGGCTCCGGCGTTCACCTTCCCGAAGAGGGCGAGCTTCTTCGCCTCGGTGTCGGTGTCGTGGATGAACGCCACCTCGCCCTCGGGCACGCCGCGCGCCACGAGCTTGCGGCGCAGATCGTCGTACACGTTGAAGGACCCGTCGCCCTTCGGGGTGGAGAGGTCGCAGAACACGAGCTGGGTGAGCCTTTCCTCGGCGCCGTCGCGCCATATGCGCAGCACGTTCTCGCAGCAAGCGTTCACCTTGCTGCCCTCGAAGTCGGGCAGCGCGGGGTCGGCGAGGCGTTGGTCGAGGGCTATCTTGCGGCCGTCGTTGGTGATGAGGAGCATGTTGTCCTTCTCGGCGGGCACACTGCCCGCCCTCACCGCCTCGGCGCGCTCGGCGAGCCCCGCCACCAGCTCGCGCTGGACGGGGGAGGGCTGCACCGCCACGTTGCGCAGATGCACCTTGGGCGTGGGAAGCGCCAGCGTGTCCGCCGTCTGCACGTCGGCGACCTGTTTGAACATGGACATGAGCTCGGGTAGGTTATAGAAGCGCGAGAAGCGCGTTTTCTGCCGATAGCCCGTGCCTTCGGGGGCCAGCTCCAATGCCGTCACTGTCTCGCCGAACGTGGACGCCCAGCAGTCGAAGTGGGAAAACCCCAAGCGCTCCAGCTCGCCGTATTGCAGGTAGCGCTGCATGGTGTAGAGCTCCGCCATCGAGTTGGACACCGGCGTGCCCGTGGCGAACACCGTGCCGCGTCCGCCGGTCTGCTCGTCGAGGATGCGGCACTTCATGAACAGGTCGGAAGACTTCATGGCCTCGCTCTGGGCGATGCCGCTGACGTTTCGCATCTTGGTGTGGAAGAACAGGTTCTTGTAGTAGTGGGCCTCGTCCACGAAGATCCGGTCGACGCCGAGCTCCTCGAACGTGAGCACGTCGTCCTTGTCGGTTTGGTCAGCGAACTTGGCGAGTCTCACGTTCAGGCGCTTCTTCGTGATCTCCATCTGCTTCACGCTGAACCGTTCGCCGTGCTGCGCCTTGATCTCGGCTATGCCGTCGGAGAGCTCGGCGATCTGGCTCTCTATGAACGCTCGCTGACGCTCCACCGATACGGGTATCTTCTCGAACTGGGTGTGCCCCATGATCACGCCGTCCCAGTCCCCCGAGGCGATGCGGGCGCAGAAGCGCCTGCGGTTGCGCCGCTCGAAGTCGCGCTTGGTGGCCACCAGCAAATTGGCGGCGGGGTAGAGCCTCAGCCATTCCGACGCCCACTGCCCCGTGAGGTGGTTCGGCACGACGAACAGGGGCTTGGAGCAAAGCCCTATGCGCCGCAATTCCATGGCGGCCGCCGCCATGGTGAATGTCTTGCCCGCTCCCACCTCGTGGGCGAGAAGCGCGTTTTTCCCGTAGAGGATGCGGGCGACGGCGTTTCTCTGGTGCGGCCTCAGCTCTATCTCGGGGTTCATGCCGGGAAACGCCAGGTGCGAGCCGTCGAACTCGCGCGGGCGGATGGCGTTGAACCGCTCGTTGTAGGCGGCGACCAGCCTCTCCCTGCGCGCCTGGTCTGAGAACACCCACTCCTTGAAGGCCGCCTTGATGGCCTCCTGCTTGGCGAGCGCCACCGCCGTCTCCTTCTTGTTGAGGACGGGTTTCTTCTTGCCGTTTTCGTCCTCGACGTAATCGACCACGCGCGCGTCCTTGAGGTTGAGCGTCTCCTCGATGATGTGGTAGGCGCTCATGCGGCGCGTGCCGTAGGTCGACAGCGCGCGCACGTTCGAGCCGTCGCGGCCCTTGCCCTCGATGCGCCACTGCGCCGTGGCGGCGGAATACCTCACGGCCACCTGTTCGCGGACCCAGTAGGGCGGGTCGAGCAGGTGGAGCACGAACTCACGCACGTCGTCGGCGGGGATCCACGTCGCTCCGAGGCGCACGCTTATCTCGGCCGCCCCCAAATCGGGCGGCTGGGCGCAGCGCAGCGCCTCGATATTGGGAATGTACGAGGGGTCGGACGCGGCCGTCAGCTCGGCGATGCGCAGCTTCGCCCGCACGTTGCCGGAGAGGTATTCGTCGGCGGGCTGCCAGACGGGCTGCTCTCCGGTCGCCGTGGGAACGCGGAATATGGCGCCTTTCAGCGCTTCGGCCAGTTCGTTTTCCCCCATTCCGGTCAACCTCGCCATGTAGGGCAGATCGACCCGTCCGCGTTCAGACAGCGAGGCAGCCAGCGCCGCCTGGGGGTCGTCGGCGTGCGTCACGGGCGCGTTGGGCCGTATCGTGCGCTTGGAGAACATGTCCGCCTTGCGCTCGAAGTTCCCCTCGCCGTCGAGGATCTCCAATGCGCACAGCAGCGGGTAGGAGGAATCCTGCTTGAGCGCGGCGGCGTTCGCGCGCGAGTTCAGGATGCCGTGCTTCGCCGCGTAGGCGTCGTAGAGCGCGTTGAGCCTTGCGCGCTCAGCCTCCACCTCCGCATCGGGCGCGCCGTCCTTTTCGAGCGTTATGAGCCGTCGGGCGCAATCCCGTAGGGGGATCATTCCCCCGATTCGCTCAGCGGCCGCCTTCGAGGGATTCTGCCGGTGCATGAGGGGACCCATGCGGAAGTAGAGGGCGCCGCCAGATTCGGCGTAGGACCAGTCGCGCACGTCCGGGTCTGCGGGGATGGCGTCGCCGGGCTCGCTTTCGGGCGCATCCCATTCGGGGATGCGGGCGGTCATCTTGCCGAGGGCTTCGCGCAGCGCTTCTTCCAAGTCGGTGCCGGGCTTCGGCCTGCATTCGGAGTCCGCCCGCCCGTAGGCGTTCGTCGTCGCGGCGAGCTCGCCGAGCACCATGTCGGGGTGGGATGCGAAGTAGGAGTTCACGTCGATGCCCGCCTCGACGCGCTCGGTGTGCGCCCATTCGGGCTCGCAGACCTCGGCGCGCTCGCGCTTCTGGAGGATGACCACGTCCGCCGTGACTTCGGCATGCGGCGAGAAGGCCGTGTTGGGCAGGCGGACCGCTCCCACGAGCTCGGCGCGCTCGGCGATCCTTCTGCGGGCGGCGGGATTCTTCTTGTCGAGCGTGCCTTTGGACGTGACGAAAGCCACGATGCCTCCCGGCCTCACCAAGTCGAGCGCCCTCGCGAAGAACCAATCGTGCACGAGCAGCCCCTCGTCCCGATGGCGGGGATCGTCGACCTGGTAGCTGCCGAAGGGCACGTTTCCCACCGCGACGTCGAACGATTCGTCGTCGAGGTCTGCGTGCTCGAAGCCGCCGTGGATGATCTCCGCGGACGGATGGAGGGCGCGGGCGATGCGCGCGGTCAGGCCGTCGAGCTCCACGCCGACGAGGCGGCAGCCCGCAAGCGCCTCCGGCATGGCGGCGAAGAACGCGCCCGTGCCGCATGACGGCTCCAGCACCCTGCCGCCCGAAAGCCCCATGCCCCGGATGGCCTCCCATATGGGGCGCGCGATCTCCTGCGGGGTGTAGAACGCCGTGAGCGTGGAGGCGCGCGCCGCCGCGTACTCCCCGTCGGAGAGCAGCTGGCGCAGCCGGGCCTTCTCGTGCGCCCATTTCCCCGATTCCTCGTCGAACGCGTCGGCGAGGCCGCCCCAGCCCACGTAGCGCGCGAGCGCTTCGCGCTCTGCGGCGTCGGGCGGGCGGCCTTCCCCCTCGACGGCGACGAGCGCTTCGATGGCCGCGATGTTGCCGCGCAGCCGCCCGAGCGGGGTGGCGAGCTGTTCGGGATACTCATTTGCCCCATCGTCGAACGAGAAAGCCAGCTGGCCCCGTTCGGGCGGCTTTGCCTCGGAACGGCGGGAGGCGGGCTTGTCGCCCGCCTCCCTTCGGCTTGTCTTGGTTTTCTCTTGGCCGCGCTGCTTTTCTAGGCGTACACGACCTTCATCGCCGCCGCTTCGCGGGCCGCTGCCGCCGCCTCGGCCATCTTCGCCGCCCACGCTGCCGGATCCGCCACCTTCGCCGCTTCGTCCAACCCCCTGCTCTTCGCCACGCGGGCCGCCAGGTCGTCCGCCATCGCCTCCGCGAGGGCTTCCGTCTCGGCCAGGTGCCTCGCCAGCGCCCCCTGCGCCAGCAGGTCCGCCCGCAGCTCGGGCTTGCTCGATCTCAGGTATTCGTCCCTCATCAGCGCGAACGGCCCCAGGTTCGCCGCCGCTTCCTCTTCCGTTGCCAGGGTCGGCAGCAGAAGACCACCGCCCTCCCTGTACGCCATCTCCATCGCCTCTCCTTTCATCGGGCTCTTTTGCCGGATTATGGACGGCGGCGGCCAAGGGCGCAAACGTGCGATGGGATGCTTCCGGGGCTCTTTCCCGCATCGCGGGGGCTATCGTGCGCAGGACGGCTGCGGCGGCGCTTGCCGTGCGGCAGCCGAGCGCGTTCATCGCCCGGACCGTGCCGAACATCGGCAGGGCGTCCGCCGCGCGCGGCGTGATGAGCGCGCCGCCTTCGATGCCGCAGCGCGACGCCGCCTCGTAGGCGGCAGATGCCGCCGCGAGCTCCAGAAGCAGATCCCCGGCCTCGGGGGCTTCGAGGCGTTCCAGGCCGCTTCCGCCGCGCGCTTCCCCGATGGCCGCGACGGCCGATTCCGCGTTTTCGCGTACGGCGGCGCTCGCCGCCTCGGCGATGGCCTCGATGGTGCCTTTCCTGGCATCAGCCCCGAAGGATTCATGGAGGGCGCCGACGATGGCCGCCTCCTGCTCCGGGCCGCCAGCCCAAAGCGGCAGCGGGCGGGCGGCGCGCCCGGGCGCCGTGTCCGACACGTCGAAGTAGTAGCGCAACCGCCCCGTTCCCGGGGCTCCGAACACGGCGATTCCGACTGATCCGCGCTTCACCCGCCGGCCGAACAGGGCATCCCAGCGCTCCAATTCCAACACCGCCTTGGCGTCCGGGCGCTGCGCGTGGACGAGCGCCTGCTCCGGGAAGGGCAGCTTGTAGTTGCGGCCCGCCGATTCGAGGAACGCCTTCCACGCCTCGGGGCTTTCGCTCAAAGCGACGAGGGTCGTTCGGTAGAGTTCTTCAATGGTCCGGTACGTGCTCGCCACGCGTCACCTCCTCGGAAGCTTCGTAGGTTCGCTCGCAGGCGTGATTTCCCGCGGGCCCCTTGGTTAGAATCGGCCAAATCCTCCAATAGACGGGAGTTTTTCATGAGGAAGCTGCTCGCCCTGCTCAGGCTGGTGGCCGCCGTTTTCGCTCTGGCGGCTGCCGCCTACGTTTGCCTCGTCGTTTTCGGCGTTTTCTCGGCTCTCGACAGCGCGACCTCCGGGTATTCCATCTACCGCTAGCCGGCAGGTGGCGAATGGCCCTCGCGGGCCGCCCGCCCGCCGCGCGCGTTCTCATCGAATCTCGGGGATTTCGCGCTCGCCGAGTTCTTCGGCGTCCTTCTCGCGGCACCGCTTCATAGCGACGGCAAGGCATCCGAAGCCGGCCGCCGCGATGGCGGCCGAGACGGCGGCCAAGGGCGCGAGGTTCACGCCGGTCTTGTCGAAGGGCTCGCCCCCTTCGACTGCGGGCGCAGGGGTCGCCTCGTCCTCCATGGTCACTGTCTGAACGTCGCCCGTGGCCTCGACCTCGAATTCAACGTCCTCCGCCAGCTCATAGCCCTCGGGCGCGCTTTCCTCGTGCAAGGTGTACGTTCCCGGCGCGAGCTTCTCTATGCGGTGGGGCTCTTCGGCGGAAACCCACTCCTCCACCACGGCGCCCTCGGCGTCGAGCACCTGCATGGCCGCCCCGGAAAGCGGCGCGCCCGTTTCCGCGTCCACCTTCTCGGCATCGACCTTGGTGAAGTCGTCCTCCATGGTCACCTTCTGGGAAACCTGGCCGGACACCACCTCGAAATCCACGCTGTTTGCGACCAGGTAGCCCTCGGGGGCGATCTCCTCGCGCAGGGTGTAGGAGCCCTCGTCGAGCACGATCTCGTGCGGCTCTTCCCCGGACACCCATTCGTCCACCACGTTGCCTTCGGCGTCGGTCACTTGGAGCGTGGCGCCCGGAAGCTCCTCGCCCGTCACGATGTCGGCTTTGGAGATGGAGACGTGCGGCTTGTCCGAGTTCACCAGCGTCCCGAGGTCGATGGTCGCGCCGTCTCGGTACACGCTCACCTCGAACGCGGGGATGAGTTCCCGGTCGGCGTTCGCCTCGCAGGGCTGCTCTTCCACGATGTAGGCGTCATACGGCAGCGCGCCCAAGGCGTCGTCGGGCTCCCCGCCGCCGAACCACACGCCGGACTCCGCCGTGCCGCCGTTGGTGTCGGCGGTGTGGGGGTTCCACGACGCGGCGGTGGATGCGCAGCCGTTGGCGTCGGTGACGATGGTGTGGCTTTCTCCAGTGGTGGCGCTGGTGACGAGGAACGGCACGCCGGCCATGCGGCCTTGGTCGCCCTCGCCGACCTTCACGAGTTTCAAGTCGCCTCGGATGACCTGCTCAGTGAGCTCGTCGGCCACCTCGTGTTCGAAAACGGGCGATTCGCTGCCCGCCATGTCCGCTGTGACGGTTATCTCGTGGGCCTCGGGGTCGGGCAGGTAGCCGGCGGGCGCTTTCGTCTCCTTGATGGTCACGGTGCCGAGGGGGATGCCCTCGAAAGCCAGCTTCGAGTTCTCCACGACGCCCTTCGCGGTCACGTATTCGCCGCCGTGAAGGTAGGTGGCCTCGTACTCCGCGCCGTCGAGAGATGCGGCTCCCTGTGGCTCGGGCAGCAAGGTTTCGGCGTCTTTCTTGATGAGCGTGAGATTCACCGTGACGGGGGCGTCTTGCGCGTTCACGTGAACGTTGCCGCCGGCGACCGTCACGTGGAACTCCTCCTGGGAAAGCGCGTAGCCCGCTGGCGCGCTGATCTCGCGCACGACGTAGTCGCCGTTGGGCAGCTTCTCGGAGGTCTGCCCGTGGCCGCTCTCGTCGGTGGTGAACTGCGCCACGAGGCTTCCGCCCTGGTAGACGCCGTAGACCGCGCCGGCGAGCGTGTACTCGCCGTTGCCGGCCGTCACCGACGCATCGGCGCTCGTCTTGTCGAGCGTGACGAAGCCGCCCTCGGACAGCCCCCTGTACACGGCGAAGCTGGCGTAGGTCTTGCCGTGCCCGCCGTCGATGCCCCACATGTAGTCGAATCGCACGTTGCAGGTGCCGAAGTGTTCGCTCCATGCGTGATAGACCGTTGCGCCTTCGCCCGCGATGGCGCAGTGCACGGTGGCACCCGACGCGTTGGAGAACACGATGACGTCGCCCGGCTTCACGGTTCCCGCCGCGAACGCGGCGTTGTAGTCATCCGCCGACGAGCCGCGGAACGTCTCGTGCGCGGCGCAGAACGCCGCGATGGCGTCCGTTCCGCAGTTGCCGGGGCTTCCGCCGGGCCAGCTCAGCCCGTAGACGTTGGCGATGACCCAGCCGACGAACCCCGAGCAATCCCAGCCCGAGGTGCCTTTGCCTCCCCAGACGTAGGGCGTGCCCATCAGGTCTTCTATGCCGCCTTTCACTTCCTCCCAAGTGGCGTCGCTGAGCGAGCCGTCTGCCGCGTATGCCGCTTGGCTGCGCGAAGGAAGCCCCGCGAACACCGCCGCCGCGACGAGGAGGGCCGCGAGCATGCAGCGGATTATCTTGCCCGCAGCGCGGCCGTTGGTTGCCTGTGCTTTCATGTTCTTCTCCTTGCGTTGTCGTTTTCTGCGTTTGCGTGCCGGACGTTCGGATCGCCCTTACATTCCGTGCTCCCTTCTCTCGCTTTGAGGCCGTCAGCTTTCCGCGGGCTGCGCGTACACGAGCGTCCTCTCGTTCGCGTAGGTCGTGTACGAGCAGGTCACGAACGTGAACAGCTGCGAAGCGTTTTCGTCGTTCGATATGCGCACGTCGCACTCCTCGAAGCGTTGCGCGTACCAGGCGCGCATCTCGTCGGCGGATGAGAAGTCCGTCCGCTTGGCGTTTTCGCTGCCGTCGATCACGTCCACCGCCGACACGGAAAGCTCCATGGCCCCGTTGGGAGTTTGCAGCTCGATGGTCGGATGCGAGCGCGCGAACGCCTCGTCCGAGTAGCGCGCGAAGTCAGCGAACATCGCCACGAATCCGCCGCCCATGTTGTGACCGAACACCACCGCGCTCATGCCGCCCACGCCGTCGCACGCCGCGTCCACGTAGGGGCATCCGTAGGGGTTCCACGAGCGGTAGATGTCGTGGCTCAGGTAGTAATCGGGGTCGCCGCCCGGCGCCTGCACGACGGCGTAGTCGATGGCGGTGCCATCGACGCTCACCCACGCGACGATCGCGGGGTTCACAACCCGCCAGTAATCCCAATCGACCCCTTCGGCATCTGCCGCGGTGGGCGATTCGTTCGAAGCCATTGCGGAAACCGCTGCCGCTGACAGGCTTCCGAACGGCTGCCCCCTGGGGTTGGGCACCACCGACGCGGCGCTTCCGGCGGTCGATGCCTGGAAGGCGGCCATCGCCCCGCAGAGGGCGAGCAGCAGGATCCCGGCGAGAAGCCAGCCCGCCGCCCTCCGCCTCGGTCGCTTGTGGTCGGCTTCGCTCATTGGCTGCCCCCTTCCAAAACCGAAGGCGGCCCCGCAGAGCCGCCTTCGGTTTTCGTTTCTCTCCGGTATGAGGTTTTATTTCCGGCAAGGTTGGTTGCCATCCCCTTCTTCGGCTGGTAATCCCCGGAAGGGGGTGGGGTGTGGGGAGGGGGAAACCCGGAAAACGCCCTGGTTGCAACATATGCTGGATCAGGGCGCACGTCCCCCTTGGCCTGTCGGTGGGCCTCAGCGCTCGCGGGCGCGCTTCCTCTCGTGGCGCTCTAAGAGCTCGAGCGCCTTGACTATGCGGGCCTCCACGGCCTCCCTGCTCGTGCCGGGCTTGAAGAAACGCTCTATCTTCTCGCGGGGGATGCGGAACTGTTCCACCTGGTTGGGTTTGCGCTCGCCCATGATGGACGCCATGGCTTCTCGCGACAGCGCGCCCTGCTCCGAGAGCCTGCGCATCCTGATCGCCTGGGCGTGGGACGGCGTGCACGCCTCCATCCCCATGGCGTCGAGCAGGTCGTCCTGCTCCCTTTCGGACAGATAGCTGATCTCCACGGCGGGGCGCATGGCCATCGACCCGCCGTCCACCATGTCGAGCAGATCGGGGTTGAGGTGCGTGAGGCGGACGTAGCGCTGTACTTGGCTTTTGCTCTCCCCCGATTGTTCCGCCACAATGTCGCGCGAGCGTGCGTTGGCCAACTTGTGCCCCACTGGGGCACAAGTCAAGTCGGAGCGGTACCCCTGCCGGCTCAGAGCGTCGATTTTCATCTTGTAGGCGAACGCTTTCTCGCTCGGCAACACGTTCTCGCGCTGGATGTTCGCGTCCACCATCGCGATGACCGCCTCGTCGTAGGTCATCTCCCGAACCACGGCGGGAAGGGCCTCCAGCCCCGCCATCTCGGCGGCGCGCTTGCGCCTGTGGCCGCTCACCATCTCGTAGCGCCCGTTCTCCTTCGGCCTCACGAGCGCGGGCACGAGCACGCCGAATCTGGAAACGCTCTCGGCCATGTCGCGCAAGGCGTCGTCATCGACGCGGAAGGGATGGTCCGGGAAGGGATCTATCATGTAGAGGGGGATGACCCCCACTTTCTCGCAGCCCACCTCGTCGCGCTCGGCCTGCGTGGTGAACAGGTCATCGAGCGACGGCAGGTCGATGGGTATCGCGCTTTCTCTGGGCATCTTCGAGCACCTCCTCCGCCAGCTTCGCGTAGGCCGCCGCGACGGGGCTTTTCGCGTCGTGTTGGAAGATGCTCTTTCCGTAGGCGCTCGTCTCCGCAGCCCTCACCGCCAAGGGCACGGTGGCGCCGAACACGCGCAGCGTCTTCCCGTAGCCTTCGCGCAGCGAGGCCTCGATCTGCTTGGCGAGGTTCGTCCTGCCGTCAACGAGCGTCAGCAGCACGCCCTCGATTTCCAAGTGTGGGTTGATCTGCCGCTTCACGCGCCCTATCGTCTTGACGAGCTGGGTCATGCCCTTCGCGGGAAGATACTGCGCCTGCACGGGCACGATGACGGAATCGGCGGCGGCCAACGCGTTGACGGCGAGCATGCCGAGGGACGGCATGCAGTCTATGAGGGCGTAGTCGTAGCCGCGCTTGGCCTCGTCGAGCCATGCTTTGAGCGTTCGCTCGCGGTTCATGGCGGTGACGAGCGCCACCTCTGTGCCCGACAGCTCGATGTTCGCGGGCATCAGGTCAACGCCCTCGGGGTGCTTCAATATCCCGGCATCGGGTTCCAGCGGCTCGTCGCGGGCGACCGCCTCCAAATGGGTCGCCAACGTGGTTTCCAGCTCGTCGGGATTGCGCCAGCCGAGCGATGCGGTGAGGTCGCCCTGCGGGTCGGCATCTATTAGCAGAACGCGCTTCCCGCTCATGGCGAGCGCCACGCCGAGGCTTGCGGCGGTGGTCGTCTTGCCCGTGCCGCCTTTCTGATTTGCTATCGCTACGACTTTGCACCTGCTCATAGGCGGTCTCCAATGGTTCGCAGGGCAGGTAGCGACGATGCGGCCACGAAACGAACACAAACGAAGCCCCTGTTGCATGGTCCGGCGGGGTCGAGAATGCGCACGTTCGTCAAAAGTTCGTCAAAAACGCGCGTTTCTCCTGTTTCCCGAACGGATGGAAAAACAAAGGCGTGTCGAAAAGTACGCCTTTGAACTGGTTTTTTGTGATTGTCTGTTTTGTGAGTTTCCTGAAAAATCGGGCGTGAAATTGATTGGGAAGCTGAGATTAACAACTCATATCGGACGCACGTAGATGGAGCGGCTCTCATTGCCGCCGCCGAAGTCCTCACACAAGACTAGCATTCGAAAGAGAAGGGCCGCTCGGCGACGGTCAGAGCCTTAACTGGGCAGCGCTCCACCAGCTTCTTGCCACACGTTATGAAGAACTGGGCTTCGCTGCGACGGGCCGAATGGGCGACGAGATAGCCCCTTCCGTGCCTCTCTTCCCTTCAGAACCCAAAATAAGAGAAGGAATAAGTGAATAAGGGAAGAAATAGGGAAATAAGGGAAAAAATAGGGGAAATACAGAGAAGCCTCAATCAGCCCTACGGCATCATTTCGCAAAATAGCGAACCCTTGCGGTAGATGTGCTGCTCTGCAACGCGGCCCACACTCTTCCCGGTGCGAGCCGCGCGAAAGCACGAACCTTTACCCCAGCAGGGCTGTCACCTTCCCGAGCAAAGGCTCGAAGGAGACGCCGCGGTCTTCGAAATTGGGCTGCTTGGCGGAGATGAGCATGGCGTCGGCCGTGAAGTCGGCGGCGAAGGCCGTGGCCTCGGCCAGGTTCGAGCCGGCCATCACCGCAGCGAGCAGGGTGCTCGCGAACACGTCGCCCGTGCCGTGCAGCATGTAGGGCAGCTTGGCGTTGGTGGTTTCCGTGAAGTCGATGGCGTCGCCCCACACGTAGTTGTGGATGAGGCCGTCGCCGTGCTCGATGCCCTTCAGCACCACGTTCTTCGCGCCGCGCTCGCGCAGCTCCAGGATCATCTCACGCACCGTGGGCTCGTCCACGTCGGCACCCTGCCACTCGCGACCCAAGATGATGGCCGCCTCGGTGAGGTTGGGCGTCAGGATGTCGGCACCGTTGGCCAGCGTACCCATGGCTTCCACCAGCTCCGGCGTGTAGGTGGGATACACCTTGCCGTGATCGGCCATGACCGGATCCACCACGCGCAGGGCCTTCGGGTAGGTCTCCCACACCTGCTTGATGATGTCTACCTGCTCGGGGGCGCCGAGGAACCCGGAATACACCGCGTCCAATTCCACGCCAATACCCGCCCAGGCAGCCAGATAATCGCCCAGAATGTCGGTGGTATCGTGCATGTACCATCCGGGGAAGGCCGTGTGGCTGGAGAACAGGCCCGTGGGCACGGGACACACGTCGCAGCCGGCGGCGGACAGCACCGGAATGGCCACGCCCAGCGAGCACTTGCCGTAGCCGCACAAATCGTGGATAGCGGCCACGCGGGGGATGTAGGCGTCTTCGCGTTCGTAGAGGTTCGTCATAAGGTTCCCTTCGAAATCGGCCGACCGCGCGGGCCGGCAAGGGGCGTTCGTTGAATCGTTCCCCATTCTAGCCCTCTTGCAGGGGCACGGCTCTCGGTTTTTCCGATAGACGTCCTATCGGTTCTCGATGGCGCCGATGTTCTTCAGGGCGATCTCGATGCGGCCGTCGGGGGTGCTGAAGAACTCGATGAAGTCGGAGTTCTCGCCGTATTCGGCCGGGAAGGTGAGCTCGATGCCCGTGTCGGTGCGAATCTTATGGCTCTTGGTAACCCGCTTGGCCACGGCCTTCTCCACCACGACGCGCTCGGGCAGGGCGCCCTCTTCCACGGCGCGATCGAAGCGCTCGGCGACGCGGGGCTGGTCGGCGAACACCTCGCGGCCGAGCTCGCGGGCGTCCACCTCGTCGGACTCCTCGGCGTTTACGGCCACGTAGGCCTTCGCCCGCGAAAGCGCCACCGCCGTGTTGGCGCCGAACTCCTCGGCGACCTCTTCCACCACGGTGGTCACCGCTTCCAGCACTTCGCGACTCGAGGCCTCCATGGAGCACTGCAGAAGGCCGTCGGGGATGATCCAGCGCTTCTCACCAGCGATTTCGCGCTCCTTGTCCACGAACCACACGGCCATGTCGTCGGCGGAGATGAGCGCGAACGACGCCACCTTCTGAGACGGGTTCGGCAGAATGGCGTGGTGCCGCGCGATGGTGGTAGCGGTGTCGCCGAAGTCGTTGCTGCCCACCTCGTGCATATAGGCTTGGCGGCTTTCCAGCAGGATGATCGCGAAGTAGCGCGGGCCCTGGGCCTTATACGCGGCCTCGGCCTCCTCGTCGGTCATCTCGCGCACCGTCTGGTCGGCGTCGCCTTCGAAATCAACGACGAGCAGGTCGGTCGAGGGCGTCTTCTCCATGCGCGACAGCTCGCCGACGATGAACTCGCCGATCTGCTGGGACAGCCCTACGAAATCACGCTCGCCGCGGAAATAGGAGCGGAGCTCTTCGGCGAACAGGCTGTTTTCTGCGAACGTGCCGCGCTTGCTGTCCAGGTTGCCCAGCGCGCGCTTGGCCTGGGACGTGACGTAGCGCTTGGCGGCCTTGTTTCCGAGGTCCATGGGCGCCTGCGCGAACACATTCACGCAGGACACGAAATCGAACACATGCAGAATGGCGTTGTTGATGTTCACAGGACTCCTTTACTTCTGCGGCTCAAGCCACACATTCAAATCGACGTCGGTGGGGATGCCGGGAACCGTGCCGGCGTTGGTGTACTGCCAAACGGAGAAGTCGAGCGGAGCGGTGGGGACTTCCACGTCGTACTCGGCCAGCCACACCGGATAGGCGGCGCGCAGCTCGGACGCGAGACGCAGCAAGTCGCGCTGGTTTCCGTAGAGCACGGGCGCGTAGCCGGCCGCGGCGATGACCTCGCAGAACGCGCGGGCATTGGCGGTCAGCTGCTCGCTGGAGAGGTTGTTGGCCCGGGCACCTTCGATTTCCACGGGCTCGTGGTCGTAGGCGACGTAGACGAACGTGGCGCCCGCAGCCTCGGTTTCGCGCAGGTTGTCCAGGGCGAACTGGGCCTCCTCGCGAGCCTCGTCCTCGGTCAGCGCCTGGGAGAAGAAATAGGCGCTCAACTGGATGCCCACCTCCCCGGCGCGAATGGCGTTCTGGAAGAAGAACTCGTCGGCGGAAAGCGCACCTTCCGTGGCGCCTCGGTTGCCGATGCGGGCGAAAGCGAACTGCACGCCGGCGTCGGCAACGGCGGCCCAATCGATGTCGTTGCCCTGGTGCTCCGACACATCGATGCCCCAGCGCGAACAGAGCGCATCGTTTTCGTAGTACGCCAGCTTCTCGCCGTCGCGCACGAGGCCGGACCAATCGTAGGGACTCACGTAGGGCTCGATGGCGGCCACCTCCGCCGACTTAGAGGCCGACCCGCAACCGACGAGCAGCCCCGCCGCCGCACACGCCACTGCGCACGCCGCACCGGCCGCGAAGCGTCGCCGCGTCAGCGTCGCGATCCGGGGCGCCCGCAGCCCATCTATGTTGCGGCCATTCAATATCATGGGCAGTATTGTACGGCAGCGAGAACCTACTTCCGCAAGTTCCCAAACAACCCCCGCAAAAGTTGCCGGCTCGTCTCGCGTCCGATCTGGCCGATGACGGAGCTGACCGTTTTCATGGCCTGCTCGCGTTGTTTCTCGGCAGCTCGAGCGGCGCGCTCGGCTTCTTTCTCGGCCGCTTTCTGGGCACGCTCGGCTTCTTTCTCAGCAGCCTTGGCGGCGCGCTCTTCCTCCTTGGCTGCAGCTTTTGCGGCCCGGTCGGCTTCGGCGGCCTTCTGCTTCTCGAATTCGGCGCGCTCCTTTTCCAGCTGGGCGCGCTCGGCAGCCAGCGCGTCGGCCTCGGCAGCGGCGCTCTTCTCGGCGGCAAGCTTCTCGTAGGCACTCTCGCGATCGATGGCCTCGCCGTACTTCTCCACCAGATGCGCCTGGGCCACGCCGATCGCCTCCAGCGTCGCCGCATCGGCAGCGGCCATGCGGCACTCCGGCGGCAGCACGCGCGCCCGTTCCACAATGCTCGGCTGGCCATCCTCATTCAGCAGCGACACGAGCGCCTCGCCGGTGCCCAGTTCCAGCAATGCCTCGGCGGAATCGAAGGCCGGATTCTCGCGGAAGGCCGCCGCTGCCGCGCGCACCGCCTTCTGCTCGGCGGGCGTGTAGGCGCGCAGCCCGTGCTGGATGCGGTTGGAAAGCTGCGCGAGCACTTCGTCGGGAATGTCGGCGGGCGACTGGCTGACGAAGTAGACGCCGACGCCCTTGGAACGGATGAGCTTCACGGTCTGCACGATTTTGTCGGTCAGCTCTTTGGGCATGTCGTCGAACAACAGATGCGCCTCGTCGAAGAAGAACACGAGCTTGGGCTTGGGAAGGTCGCCGGCCTCGGGCATAAGCTCGTAGATTTCGCCGAGCATCCACAGCAGGAACATGGCATACACCTGGGGCGACGCCATGAGCTTCGCAGCGTTCAGAATGTTCACGGTGCCCTGACCCGCATCGTCGGTCACGAGCCAATCAGTGATATCCAGCGCCGGTTCGCCGAAGAAGATGTCGCCGCCGGCATCTTCCAGGGTGAGCAGCGCGCGTTGGATGGCGCCGACCGACTGCGACGACACACGGCCGTAAAGCGTTTCCACTTCGCTAGCATGCTCCGAGAGATAGCCGAGCATGGCGCGCAGATCCTTCAGATCGATGAGCAGCATGCCGTTATCGTCGGCCATGCGGAAGGCGATGGCCAGCACGCCGCGCTGCACGTCGGTCAGTCCCAGCAGCCGCGCCAACAAGTCGGGCCCCATGTCGGAAATGGTGATGCGCACGGGCACGCCGTCGCCGCCGAGCATATCCCACAGGCGCACGTCGCAACCCCGAGGCTCCCAGCCTGCGGCGCCCAGAGCGGCCGCGCGCTCGCGCACCTTCTCGGTGTCGTCGCCGGGTTGGGCCATACCAGTGACGTCGCCCTTCACGTCAGCCATGAACACAGGCACGCCGGCCTGGGCGAACCCTTCGGCCAGCACCTTCATGGTGACCGTCTTGCCCGTGCCCGAGGCTCCCGCAATAAGCCCGTGGCGGTTCGCCTGGTTCAGCAGCAGGTAACAGGGGTTCTCGCCCTGCGCCACCTTGATCTTGTCGCCTTCGAGCATGGGAGCCTCCTCGGTAGTCGGAGCGAACGTTGCCCCCATGGTACGGGAACGCCCCCGCCGCCCGGCCGCCTCGCACCAACCCGTTGGCATACCGTAGGCTTGCCAGCTAGGCGGCCTCGCCCGGAAGGTCACGTCCGCTGCCAGGCTAGTTGGTCTCGCCAGTGAGCCCACGTCACCAGGCTAAGCCGCCTCGCCGGCATCGCCGCGCAGGGCCGGCGACAGGTAGTAGCCTTCAGCGGAGAAGCGCTTCTTGTAGGCGAGAAAGCAGATGATCACAACGGAGAGCGTCGTGGCCGCCGAAATCATGAGCAGCACGACGATTTGGTACTTCGCCGCGATAACAGGATCGGCGCCCGCCAGAATCTGGCCGGACATCATGCCGGGAATCTGCACGATGCCCGCTGCCGACAGCTGGGCCAAAAGCGGCGTCATGCCGGCGCCCACCGCCGCCTTGATGGAAGGAAACGCCGCCTCACGCGGAGTGGCGCCCAAAGCAACTATCATGTATATCTCGTTCGCACGGGAATCCATGCTAGCAAACAGGCGGTCGGTGGCCACCGCTGCCGCGGCCAGCGTGTTGCCGAGAATCATGCCCGAGATGGGCACGAGCTGCATGGCGTTGTACCACGGATCTGCGTGGATGATGCCTTCCACCACGATGAACGCGATGACCATGGACGACACGGTAATAGAAAGGAAGACGTCGGCCCAAAGCCCCCGCACGACCTTGTTCGTGCGGCCCGTGGCGATCTGCGTTGCCGCAACGCACATGCCCAATAGCACCAGGCACACGAGCCACCACGTCTGGTACTTGAAAAGGTAGCCCAGAAGCAAGCCCATGGCGAGCAGCTGCAGAAACGCCCGCACGGTAGAGACGACGATGCGGCGGCTCTGCCCGAGCCCCATGCGCCACGACACGATGCCCGCCACCAACATGAGCAAGCTTGCGCCCACCAGTTCCACATATCCGATGTTCACCACGCCGCCGGTCATCGGGAGCCTCCCTTCGCAGAGGGCTCGACCGGCTTTCGGTCGGCCGGCGCAGGTCGCAAAGACGGCGAGTCGCTCCTTGGCGATGCGGTTGGGTCGAATGCGGAACCAACAAGAGGGGAAACACCGGAAGGCGCGCTGGGCACCGCTTTCAGCTTCGCAAGCACTTCATCGGCTCGCGAGTCGCATCCTTTTCCAGCGCTTGTAGCGGGTGCGTTGTCGGCCGTGATCTCGTTTTGATGGTAGGTCATCTTCCCATCGGCCAGCGTGAACACCCCGTACGCGTAGCCATCCTCAGCCCGATGGCGGATGCGCAAGCAGGCGGCCCCGCCCGCGAGCATCGCCCGCGTAAGCCGACTGACGGCCACGGCCGACTCCTCATCAAGCGCCGCTTCCACCTCATCGAGCAGCAGCACGGTCGGTCGTGTGGCGAAGGCCCGCAGCAACGCCACCCGAGCAAGCTGGCCGCCCGAGAGCTGAGCCGCCGCGTGATCGAGCGTCACGCCATCAAGCATCGCCAGGGAAAGCATCTCGTTCAGCACGTCGTCATCGGGCTTCGGCGAGCCGGCATTCACCTTCAGCGTCCAGGGAAACAGCAGGTTGTCCCGCACCGTGCCGGGCACCAACGACGCAGCCTGAGGCACCAGGCACACGCGCCGGCGCCATTCCATCGGCTTGAACCGATCAACGGGAACACCTTCGAGCGCCAGCGTGCCGCCCGAACGCGGCAGCATGAGCGCGCACGCGTTCAACAGAGTGGACTTTCCCGATCCGGAAGGCCCCGTGAGGTTGTACAAGCAGCCCGCCTCCAGCGAGAAACCCACATCCGCAAAGGGCGCGAACGGCTGCCCGTCGCGACGAAACTGCACCCCGATATGTCCTGCCTCGAATAACGCCATGCGAGCATGATACCCGACCCCGCGATCTCCGCAACAAGTGCCCACCGTTTGTGACCCAGCCGCTATGCGAGCGCCTGCACGCGCTCGACCATACGAGGCGATCGCCGTAGTAAGATGGAACCAGAAACGCACGACAAGCGCGAAAGCGACGAAAGCGAGGCGGCATGGTTTACGACGAGCGGGACATTCGGAAGGCGCAGGCGCTGGACATCGCCCAGAAGATGCTGGTGGCAGCGCGGACGGCTCCCAAGGGCAAGGGCGTCGATGTCGTGGAATGCGCCGTGGTGGACGGCGACGATTTGGAAGCGCTCGCCTGCACCATGGAGGCCGTCGGCGAGGATCGCGGGTTCGCATTCTTCCTGCGCGACGCCAACTGTGTGCGCAAAAGCCTCTGCGTGGCGCTCGTGGGCACGCGCGAAAAAGCCCAGGGGCTCAACTGCGGCCACTGCGGTTTCGCCACCTGCGGCGAGCGCACGCCAGGCGTTCCCTGCGAGGTGAACTCCGTAGACGTGGGCATCGCCCTCGGCGCCGCCGTGTCGCGCGCCCAGGCCTTCGGCGTCGACACCCGCATCATGTTCTCCGCCGGCCTAGCCGCTCAACAGCTGGGCCTGCTCGGCGAAGGCGTGGGGCAGGTGTACGCTATCCCGGTAAGCATCAGCTCTAAAAGCCCGTTCTTCGACCGCGGGTAGGTCAGCTGCGGTCGCATCCGCTCCAGCATGTTCCAGAAATCGCGCCATAATCGCGCCAATCGCGCCATAATCGCGCCAATCGCGCCATAATCGCGCCATAATCGCGCCATGGCACGATTCCGAAAGGGTGGTCACCGTGAACGCGCATCAACTGCGAGACATTATCGAAGAGGGCGAGAACGACCGCATCGAATTCAAGCGTTGCGGCAACCAACCTGAAAAGGATCTCTTCGAAACCATCTGCGCGTTCGCCAACACGTTCGGCGGCACTATCCTGCTCGGCGTAGAGGACGACGGCTCTCTCACGGGCATCGATCCAGCCCAGGTGCTTCCCGTCACAAGAAACGTCCTCAATGTCGTCAACAACTCCAACGCCTTCGACGTGCCCGTCTCCATGGAATTCGAGCATATCGAGATCGGTGACCGCCAAATCATCAAGATCGACGTTCCCAACAGCCCGCAGATGCACAGCTACAAGGGCAAAGTATACGAACGGCGCGGGGATGCCGATGTCGTTGTGCGTGGAAGCGCTCCTCTCGCCGGGCTCTGCATTCGCAAGCAGGGAATCTATACCGAACAACGCATTTTCGAGCATGTATCCCTGAGCGACCTGCGAGAAGATCTCATTGACGAGGCCCGGCGACTCGCTCTCGCGAAGAGAAAAGACCATCCGTGGGGAGCCATGACGAACGCGCAGCTCGTTGAATCGGCCGGGCTCTTCGGCAAAGACTACTCAACGGGAAAGCAGGGCTATAACTTGGCGGCCGTCGTTCTTCTCGGCAAGGACGAGGTTATTCGATCGCTGTGCCCTGCTTACAAAACCGATGCACTTGTGCGCCAGCACGACACGGACCGCCACGACGATCGGCTCGTGGCTACCACCAACCTCATAGACGCCTATGCCCAGATCGCCGGGTTCTGCAGGAAACATCTTCCAGACCGCTTTCTTATGGAAGGCGACTTCGCCCTCAGCCCCCGCGATACCATCGTGCGCGAGCTGGTCGTCAACTGTCTCATTCATCGCGAGTTCACCAGCCCCTTCCCGGCAAAAGTCATCATCGACAACGAGGGCATTCGAACCGAGAACGCCAGCCGGGCTTCTTTCGAAGGGCCCTTGGAGCCTGACACCTTCAGCCCCCTCCCGAAGAACCCTCTCATCGCTTCGTTCTTCGTGCACATCGGTCTGGCCGAAGAACTCGGCAGCGGCACGCGCGAGCTGTTCAAGAATTCTCGTCTCTACACGGGCCGCGACCCCGAGTTGGAAGAGGGTCTGATTTTCAGAGCATTCGTACCAACCATTCCCGCAATCCAGGCGGTGAGCAATTCGCCCGACAAACAGAGCGCCCAAAAGGACGGCATTGACGAGGTTGCCTCTCTCGCCTTAAAGCTGGCCGAGAGCAATGGTGGGGTACGAACTGCTGACCTGGTTGATGCGGGAATTTCCCGCCGTACAGCCCAGCGCACCCTAAGCGAGCTTGTCGAACGGGATCGGCTCACTCCGCAGGGCAACGGCCCGAGTCGCATTTATCGCCCGAATCGCAGATAAAACGATTCGGGAAGCCGAAACGTCACGACCGCAACAGCCGATTTAACTACGCAAGCACGAGAAACCAGGAGAGCCACCATGACAGACCACGCACTCGCGAGCTTTGAAGCGAAGGACGGCACGGGCCGGTGGGAGGTTTTCACCTGGGGCATTATCGCCAACGGCCAGCGCTACCACTTCACGAAGCAGTCCCATATCGTGTGCGCCGGCCTGCCGGGGCGCACCGAGAAACACGTCTATCAAACTGAGGAAGACGACGGCTTCGGGCTGTGGGCGGCGCTTGCCGTCTACCAAGAGACCGGAAGCCTTGCCGACGCCGGCCTCGCTGCCTGGGCTTTGGGCGGTCCGAGCATTGAAACCCACATCGACACGCGGGAGATCCCCGGCAACGTGACGCTCTCCATCGGACACTTGCGCCGCGGCCGCGATGCCAACCTCTCCCTGCGCTACCGCGAGGACGGCCGCTGGGTTCAGGTCGGCGCCATCCAGCACTTCGCCGACATCACCCTCGCCGCCATCACGGCCTACCGCGCAGGCGCGTTATAGGAGCGCTGCTGTCCAAGGCCTTCGGATCTTTACAAAAATGCAGGGCGAAGAATCGAAGAAGTGTAGAAATCGGCGATGTGAAGATGCCAAAAAGTGCAACGGAGTGTTTGAACTGCAAGCCACAGCATCCTACCAGTCAATCTCCTCGTACACGAGGCCGTGGACGTTCTTGAGATGGGCGAAGAACTCGGCGCAGTCGTAGACGGGGATGGTCGAGCGATCGAAATCGGCTTGATTGCGCGTGATGATGGCCTCGGCATGCAGCTTCTTGGCGCACTGGTAGAGGCAGGCGTCCTCGAAGTCGGGCCACGACGATTCCAGCGCGTTCTCGATGTCGTACTCCCCCAGCGTGCAGATACGCGCCAGCCGCTTCACTTTCAGCAAGCGAAGCTTCACCGACTCCGCAAGGCGCGGCTTGCCTCCCTCCGTCAGCAAGTAGAACGCATCGGTGAACTGCGACGGGCTCATCCACAGATCGACCTCGCCGAGCGCGCCCAAGATGAGCAGCTTGCGGGCATCGGCGGCGAAGGGCTGCCGGTCCATCATGCAGTCCAGCAAGATGTTGGTGTCGAGCAGCAGCTTCATCGGCGACCCTCCCCCGCAGCGCCAGCAATGCCCAGCCGAGCCAACCGCGCGTCTTTCGTCGACATGCTCCGATAGGGCTCGGCCACCGGAGCCACCAAGCTGTCCACCAAGCCCACCGCAGCTTCAACCTCGGCCCGACTGTGCGGCCGCCTCTCTTCCACTCGATCGTCGAAGGGAAGCACTCCCCTCTCGATCACGTAATCGTAAAGCTGGTTAACCGCCTTCGACGCATTGGTCCCCAAAGAGGCCAAAACCCGATTGCCCTCCTCCTTCTTCCCAACCCCCATCCGAGCCGTAACCATAACCTCCGCATTACCCATAACTCGCTCCTAGCTTTTCAATGTTGTACGTTGTACAATATAGCATGATAAACAGAGATTAACTTGGGAATCGTCATGGCAACTTTGCAAACCTCGCTAGATATCGTCGCGACGGTAGCAAGCTTCGCGGACAGTCAAACCTGAGGAGGAGTTGGCCCTCCGGTCTTAGCCCAATTTGGACGAAAGGACGGGCGGAATGGCCGAAGACAAGAGAACCGATATCGCCAGAACAACAATCCAGAATAGGGTTCAGGACACAACAACGGCGATCGCCATCGCCAACACGGTTGAGATACGCGACCTCATACACACGGTGCGCGGCAAACAGGTGATGCTCGACAGCGACCTGGCAGCACTCTATGGAGTTGAGACGAGAACACTCAATCAGGCCGTCGCGAGAAACCCGGATCGTTTTCCCGAGCGCTTTTGCTTCCAGTTAACCAAGGAAGAAGACAAAATCTTGAAATCACAATCTGTGATTTCAAGTGATGAGGAATGGGGCGGCCGAAGAAAGCCACATCGAGTGTTCACTGAGCAAGGCGTCGCCATGCTCTCGGCAGCACTTAGAAGCAAGACCGCAGTAGAGGTGAGTGTCCGCATCATGGACAGCTTCGTCGAGATGCGTCACTTCATCGCGAGTAATGCTGCCATGTTCGAGCAGGTGCGAAGCGTTGAGCTGAAGCTGATGGAATACCAGCACATCACCGATGAGCGCTTCGAGCGCGTATTCGAGCACATGGAGGCTCACGAAGCTCCAAAGCAGAGGGTCTTTTTTGAGGGCCAGATCTACGATGCATTCGAGCTGCTGACCTCGCTCGTGCGTCGAGCGCAGCGCAGCATCGTCCTCGTTGACGGATACGTAGACGCGGCCACACTCAACGTGTTGGCCAAGAAGGCCGAAGGAGTCGTGGCTACCGTATGGACGCACCCGAAGACCAAACTCACACAATACGACATTGACGCGTTCAATGCTCAGTACCCGCAACTCACCTTGAGGCACACGACAGCCTTTCACGACCGTCTTCTCGTCCTTGACGACACGCAGGGTTATTTCGTGGGCGCGTCGCTCAAGGACGCAGGCAAGAAATGCTTCGCGATCTCGCGCATCGAGGACGTTTCCATCACGGAAGGTATCCTCGCGAAGCTAAAGAGTTGAAGGGTTCTGGCTATCCTTCTACAAACTTGAAATTCGACAGTATTGGAACCTTGAGCTCATCCCGCGGAAGAGCACCGAAAGTACCGGAAGACCTGCACCTTCGCAAATGCAGCCGCTAGAAGCAATTGACACCAAACGCCAGCAGTACTATCTTTAGCTACGAAGCCCCCGAACGGTGAGGAATCACCCCTTCCGGGGGCTTTCGTTTTGTCTCTGATAGAAGACCGATCCAAAGGACACCCCTATGGCACTCTTCGGAAGCCCGAAACCCGTCGTTCTCAAAGAAGGAAGCGCAGCCGAAGAGCAGCTACGCCAAATGGAAGACGCCAAAGGAACGCTCAGTCCTCGGGCCGAGGCGCGACTGGAGAAAGACCTGCGCCTCGTGCGCGCCGGCATCGACGGTGAACGGCACATCCTGTACGAACTCAAGAATTCCCACATGGATATGTTCATCTTGCAGGATCTTTTCCTGGAGCACGAAGGCCTCACCGCTCAGATCGACTTCCTCGTCATAACGCCACAGCGCAATTTCGTCATCGAGTGCAAGAACCTCGTCGGCAATATCGAGATCAACAGCCGAGGAGACTTCATCCGCACCTTCGAAGGCGGAAAGAAGGAGGGTATCTACTCTCCCGTCACCCAGAACCACCGGCACCTTGAGCTCATCAAGGCCCTGCGCAAAGCCGGCCGGAGCACCGTGGCGAATCTTGTCGCCGGTAGCTCCACCGACGATGCTTATCGTAGCTTGGTCGTGCTCGCCAACCCCAAAACCATCCTCAACGATCGGTACGCCAAACGCGACGTCAAGGCCCAGGTCATTCGTGCCGACCAGCTCATCGAAACGATCAAGCGAATCAACAACGAGAAAGGACCGGGCCGCGACAAGACGTTCCGCTCCGTTACCCAAGATTGCGCTGAATGGTTCCTGGCCCAGCACAAGCCAAGGGAGATTGATTACCTCGCTAAATATCGGGAAAAGCCGAAGACCGAGCAGAAGCCCTCGCGCCCAGAACCCTCAGCCTCGAACAACTCCGATTCGGAACCCTTGGTCACAAGCGTCTCCGAACAATCAGCCGCCAACGAAGTCTCCATCCTCTGCCCGAAGTGCGGCGCTCCCATGGTGAAACGCACCGCCCGGAAAGGAGCGCGCGCCGGCAAGCCCTTCTACGGCTGCAGCAACTACCCCAAGTGCAGGGGTATTGTGAATCTTGAAAGGTGAGCATCGGCACTGCCATAAAAGCCAACTATCTGACAGATTCTTTTCGAATAGCGATCTCGTAGAGGTCGTTAATGAGAAACTCCAGCGTTTTCTTAGCGTGAATGCAAGATCGGCGATCTATGCAATGAAGCCCCTTGCCAGGATTAGCGGCCCTTGCGTTCACCGGACAGCCTCCTCCGCATATTCCGAGCGCTACGCAATCCAGACAGCTCTCTTCGTTGAGCGGCACCAGCGATGCCACTTTCTCCAGAAGGGATGCCTGTTGGCATCAAAAGCTTCATCCCAGATATCGGCCACGTAGTTCTCGCCTTCTGCCATCAATCCCTGGCAAATGCCAATTCTTCCATCTGGCGCAAAAAGAATCTGGCCTCCAGAGGTCGCCCCACAATCTGAAAAGTGAATCCGGGCCGATGCGAAAGCATTGAGCTTACGCATGATTCTGTCTTCATAAACCCCATCACCTCGCAAAGCCACGAACGAATCGATTATGAACTGCGAAGCTTTCCGATAATAAGAATCGGACTTTTCTTCATCGCCTTTGGAAAGTAAAACGTTGTAGCCGAAGCCCCTCACCCGATATTTCCGCACCAGCTCGATCATATGAGGCAAGTCGTCGATCGTCTTTTCAGAAAGCGTAACCGAAAGCGAAGGCGCAGGAACATCCAGCTTGGCGTACATCTCTAAAACTTCGATGACACGGGCATAGGCTGGTCGTCCCGCCTTATCAACCCTCATTTCATTAGCTTCTTCGGTAAAGCCGTCGATGGAAATGCTAACAGCAACACCTAAATCATGAAGCTTCAAAATTCGCCGCTCGTCAAGAAGCGTCCCGTTGGTAATAACGGCAAACTGCGTATGAGCGAGAATCGGTCTCTTCCTCACAAGCTCCCTAACCCGCTCTACAACGTGAACGAGAACATCAAACTGAAGCAGTGGTTCACCACCAAAGAAGATAATGTCTGATTGCTCTTCTTCATAGTTAGTGGAGGAAAGTTCAAGCTGCCGCGCAAAAACGTCGATGGCCTTTTCAGCAACACCTTTCGTCATGTTTTTCGTATAAGAGTTGCCGCTTCCGCAAGCATCACTACCAACAAAACAATACTTGCAGGCAAGATTGCAATTTTCGCTCAGAATAAAATACCCAAGCCTAACATCAGGTTCGGGCGCATTCCCCCTGATTCGTGCCAAGACCTCTTCGTCCTCGCCCTCTTTCGCGGTGAGTATTTTTTTGCGCACTAGCTCGTCCCTCAGAGCATCCGAGTATTCTCCTTGCTGAAACTGCTCATAAACTGCTTTGTTAAGAAACACGGGCTGCATTCTCAGGGAGTGCCACAGCGCAACATGCCCGCCCAGGTCGAACGTGTGGGTAAACCTTGAGATCTTCTCCATGCGCAGAAAAACCTTCCATTTGCAATTAGCAATTACTCAATCCAGTTTTGATCTTCAGGCTCTTCTGGGTAGAGACGACCGCAGCGGCAATGGCACGAGCAGTTGCATGCGCATGAGCATAGGTGAGCACCTGCGGCATCCTGGCCAATCGCGCCATACATATCCCGCAAGTCTTCAGCCGTAACGATGATCATTTTCTGCCCCTTTCCTCGGGTAGTTTTCTTGTACTTGAATCATTAGGCATTGCTATATCTAACTAAAGCAACAAATCTTAACTAGAGCCATCTATATCGTTTTGCACAAACCCCCTATACAACAATAGGCCGGGGGAACACTGTTAGAAAATCTCGGAATTCCGCTTCTGACAAGTTATAAGAACACTTCCAGAAGCCGCTTCCTCCATAAGAAGCTATTTTCCCTTCAGTCTGCGCACGGCTTGCTAAGTCGCATCCGCAGTTCTCTCTGATGGCTTTCCCAGGATTGAACGCAAACTCAAACTGGGGCTCTCTTCCCCACATTCGTATTTCTCGGAAATACTGCTCGTTCCCCTCATCGCGCATCAGGCGCATCCAAGCAACCATCATCATTTCATGATATTCAAGAACCTTTTTGGCTCCCTCCCAATCTTTAGCCAAAAGAAGAACTTTAACCCATCCCCAAATAACTTCACTCGAGTATTTGGGCTCAATTTTGAAGGATTCGCAGTAAAGCTCATTGGCTCGTACCAAATCACCCTGCCGCTTGCACTCCGTAGCTCGTGTGTTCAAGTCGCGATATTTCATAAGCATCGCTTGCTCTCGAGGCGTGAGAGAGCACGTTGACAGAAAGTCATCCCGCGTGATGGTCGACATTCTGAGTCGTCTAATTCTAGCGGCAAGCAGGTCATCAACTGAATGCAGGCTAAGCTTTCCCACGGCGCATTCCCTCTTTCGTCATCTCAAACGCTGTCAAAACATGTACATCATGAAACATCTAAAAATGTCTCATTGGGCAATGAGAGCAGAAGCGATGGAAGACGCTTGCCTATCCTTTTCCCTTATAATTCCCCTCATGGAAAACGCTCCGACACATACCAACTCCTCCAGCTACGCGGCCTTTATTAGTTATCGGCATTTGCCTAGGGATGCGGAGGTGGCTTGTGAGGTGCAGCGGGCCATTGAGGAGTACCGACTACCACGGCTTGTTGCGCGAGCAAATGCGCCTGCGGAAACAACTTCGAACACCGCATGTGCATTTCCAGAAGCAGACGCGTATGCTGAAATCGCGCATAAGGAAGCAATCCTGCATACCGAAAACGCGTCTATCGGGACCACCACACATAACAAAGACACATTCAACGCACAGGAACACAAAGTCCGCCGCCCCACCAAACTGGGCAAATGCTTTCGGGACGAGGACGAGCTTGCGGCTTCGCATTCGCTTCCCGACAGCATTCGAGAGGCGTTGGCGGCTTCGCGAACGCTTATTGTCATCTGCTCGCCGGAGACGCAAGAAAGCTCTTGGGTGCGGCGAGAAATCGAGATGTTCGAGCAGATCCACGGGCGCGAGCGCATCATTTGCGTGCTGGCCGCAGGCAGCCCCGAGGAAAGCATTCCGCCCATTCTGAAAACTCGCATGGTGCCCGACGCCAACGGCGTTTTGCGGGAAATGCCAGCCGAACCCCTCGCTGCCGATCTACGTCCGGAGGCTAAGACCAAGCGCAAAGCCGAGCTGCTGCGCATCATCGCCGCCGTCGCCGGCTGCAGCTACGACGATCTCCGCCAACGCGAGCGAGCCCGTCAGTGCAGGCGCATGGCCCTCGCGTCCGCGGCAGCAGCCCTCACCATCGCCGCCGTCGGCGTCTTCGCCTTCCAATTTCACCAAACCAGCGAGGCGGCACTCATCGCGGAATCTAAAAGCCTCGCTGCCCAGGCGCTCGACCAGTACGATCGCGGCGAGCACCTTCAGGCAATTGAAACCGCCCTTGCGGCCCTTCCCTCCTCTGCAGATAACCCCAATCGTCCCATTGTGCCCGAAGCGCAAGCAGCTCTTGAAGAAGTACTCGCCCTCAATCCCGATCCAGATCGGCACTGGGTTTCCCTCTTTTGCATCGACGCAAAGGGGAGCATTGTCGATATCGCTTACAGTTTTGAAGGCGGTTGGCTTGCCGTTTTGGATGACACCGGCGCTCTTTCAATCTATGACATATACACAAGCCAGCCAATCACAACCGAAAGCCCCACGCTATTCGCCGTCGATGAAGACACCGTACCGCAGAGTGATTGGTTCATTGAGGCCATCTCCCCTTCGCATCTACTTCTAGCAAATCGCACAGAAGGGGGAGGAGTTTCTTGCCTCCTCCCCCTAACAGGCAAAGAAGCATGGAATAGCAGCCGCACTTACGCCTTAGCCGCAGCTCCTCTAGACGATTCAAGCGATTTCGCCATCCTCGCTTACGGCATGCACTCTCTAGGAGCTGCATTTGTCAACTGCACCAAGGGGTCTCTCGAAAAGGGCTTGGTCGAAACGCCCGTTGAACAATTCCCCCAGTTTACAAACTTCGAAGCGTTCTCCGCCCAGAAAAACCCCTCTACCGCCTATTATGCTTTAGATACGTCACTGGTCATTTTTGATTTAGAAGAAATGACCTGCGAGCAGCGTAACGTCTCAGACGCGATGATCCATTCCATTCAAGCAGGCAGGGAAATCGTTGTCTTCACCGCAGCGGATTGTATCGGCGACGACATCAATACCAACCAAGTTCCTTTCACCGTTCGCGCCCTTGATACAAGCACAGATTCGGAAGAGCCCTTGTGGACTTTCAATGACACCTACAGCGTCACTGTCGGCACCCAATCTGGAACGCTCCTCCCATTCAACGGCATTCCTCAAGTACGCTGCATTCTTCACAAAAAAGAAAGCATGGTTGCAATTACAGCCGGCAAAAAACTTCTCGTGTTCAACTTAAAGACGGGAGAACTCCTCTTTTCGCATGAATTCAATGCTTCTATCGTGGAAGTCTCGCTATGCTTTGACAGCGATGATTCATGCGAGTTTGCCGTTGCCCTGGGCGATGGAACACTTGACATCGTAAATCCACTCATGGAAATTACCCTAAACACAGACTATAGCGCCACCCAAATTCCCTACCACATCGATAGCGCTTCTTTCGATATTTACGATACGGGCAATCCCGTTGCTTTCGTGCATCCCACGAACCGGTCAAATCGCCTTCTTTGCTATCTCTTTAATCCCTATTATGGAGAAGACGATATCGAAGAGTTCTCCCTCGAAGAACTACTCGCCTACGCCCGCAGCGCATTGCGATATTCATGAGGGACTTGCAATTCCTTAGCTCTAGAAAACCCCTTCATTGCCCAATGCTAAAAGCGACAGCAGGTATGATAGGCACGTTATCATGTGGAATGCGCCATGGCACACGCGGAAAGAAGGGAGGGATTGGCCAACCGATGACGAAAGTCAGACAACGCGCGTCCCTTCCCGTTGACGCCGTCAAGCTTGCACTTGAACGGGAGCACCAAAAGCGTGAGGACATCAAGCCCATCGAGCTTCTGAAAGTGGCCCTGTCCGCCTACCTTGCGTTCACGTTCAACGAGGACGACGCGAGCGCGACGGGAGGCAAGACGCCCCGCGAGTCAACCGACAGCGCCGCCCTTCGCCGAGGAACCCAGGCAGCGGTCGACCGGCTGCTCTTCAACGCGAACTATTGGCGCGCCGCCTATGAATCGCGCGTTTTCGACGCCTGTACCCAGCCAGAAAATGCCCAGCTGTGCCTGCAGGCCCTTTCGGTTTGGACGGCGCACACCCTCAAGCTGAACACGCTGTCGCCCGACGAAGCCGTGGCCACCTTCGAACGCTTCTGCCCGCCCTTCGCCCTGAACCGGCGACGGGGATCCCATAATAGGGATCGCGCGGGAAAAGGCCCCCTGCCCGACTTCAAGCGCGCCATCGGCCAGATTGCCGCGGCCGGCAGTGAGCCCGACTCCTCCCTCGAGGCGCTTCGCGTTCTGCTGGACACCATGGAGGCGGAAGCTGTCGCCTACGAGACCCTGGGGACAGAAAGCTCCCTCACCGCCCTGTTCGATATTCTGCCCGCCTGGTGCCTGCAGAATCGCATCGAGCTGGTCAGCGGCGCGTGGTGGGACGACTGCGCCGTCATGAGCGCCATCATCGACGCGCTGCACGCCCGTTTCGTCGAGCTCGACTTCGGAGTGGCGGTCTGCCAGTACTTCCTCGAGTCGTGCTACGAGGCGCTAGACGCCTACCACCGCGACCTTTCCAGCGAGCCGTGCCCTTGGAGCGAGTTCTCCGTTCCAGAGCTGATCGCCGTCATCCGCGAAGAGCGGGAGCGCCAGCCCAGCTTCGAAACCGACGGGTACACCAGCAACCTGCCCACATGGCTCATCAGCAAAGAGCAGCTCATCTGGAACATCTGGGTCTGCGCCCTTTACGGCCCGGCGAGCGCGCGGCCGCTGCTGGTCGATTCGCCCGACTTGCTGGCCAGCCAGGGGTACGCCGGAAAGACCGACGTCATCACCGAGCTGGCCCAGACGTCGTTTCTGCGCTACACCACCGATCGCATCGCGTCGCAGACCGATCAGGAGTACGCTTCCTTCGCGAGCCTGCCGCCCGATTTGCGCGACTCCTCCATCGCCTACATCAGCAGCATTCACAGCAAGCTGGAGACACTCGGCTACGAGGTGCTGCCCGCAGGCAGCTGCTACCCTGAGCGCTGCGTGGCCGCCTTTACCGCAAGCGAGGTGGAATGCCTGGCCATTCTGGAGCACCGCCGCTGGCTGCGCGAACGACAGAAGGCCGGCTGGCGCTACAGCACCACTAAGGACGTGGAGCGCAAGCGCAGCCCCTACCTGGTGCCGTGGGAGGAGCTTCCCGACCGCGCCAAGGAGTGGAACCGCTCGGCCGTGTGCAGCATTCCCAGCCTTCTGGCCAGCGTAAACCTGTCCGTGGTGAAGTAGCGACACCTTCTCGCGCAATAGCGCCATGGTGAAGCAGCAACGGGTTGGTAATGGTTGACGGCTGCTTCTGGCGCGGCGACGCCTGAGGCTTCTAAGATGGAGGTCGCGGCTGCGCCTGCGGGCGTCCATCGACGAAAGAAGGCTCATCATGACTGAATCGACTCAGGTTCTGCATCAACTGAAAGTGGCGACCAATTACAGCAAGCTGGCCATGCACAAGTGCGGCCCGCGCAGCTTCAAAAGCGGACAGGGCGCCATGGTGAAGGTGCTCTACAAGTTCGGCGACGGGAAACTGTCGCTGAAGAAGCTGGAGGAGCGTCTCGGCTGGGACGGCCACGAGGTCATTCGCGTGGCCGAGAAAGCCCAGGAGAACGGCTACGTGCGCTTTGCCACCAGCAAGAAGGGCAAGCTGTCCGTAGCGCTGACCGACAAGGGCACCATGGTCGTCGAGAAGCGCCTGGCCGCCGAGGATCGCGCGGCCGACGAGGTGCTGGAGGGCCTCACCGACAAGGAGCGCGAGTGCCTGCTGAAGCTGACCGGCAAGGTGATTGAGAACTGCAAGGCCATGGGCGTCGACTATCGCACCATCGCCGTCAAGGGCTGCCGCGACCGCAAGCCCGGCCACCATCACCGCCACGGTTGCTGCCGACGCTAGGAAACTGTGGAATGCGGCAAGTCAGAAAGACTTGCCGCATTCCACCCAGATTGATCTCTAAAGGATTTCTTGTAAGTTGCTACTGGTGGGCTCGCACACTTCCCGCACACCTGCGGGAAGAAACGAAAAAGGTCAGCCGCTTGCAAGCGACTGACCTGGTGTTTCTTGGTCGCGGGGGGCGGATTTGAACCACCGACCTTCGGGTTATGAGCCCGACGAGCTGACCAGACTGCTCCACCCCGCAATGGGTTGCCTCAAAGGGCAAAGAGATATACTACTCTCCTGAGCGCGAATTGCAAGTCTTCGATCACACTTCACCTCATTCGGCACAATTCCTGCACATGTTTGCCGTCCCAATAGCCTCCAGCACGATTTGTCGCATCGCACACGGACGATCACCGTGCCCCGTGCTATGATGCCGCCTATGCTTTCCCAGATCAGACAAAACGGACTGCCCTCATGGGCCTACAAGGCGGCGCTGCTTTTGGCGGCCGCCATTTGGGGCATGGGCACGGTGGTCATCAAGTCCACCGTCGACGAATTCCCGCCCGCTTGGATCGTGGGCGTGCGCTTCACCTTTGCCGGCATCATCCTCGGCATTGCCACGGCGCCGCGCATCTCCCGCGCCTTCGCCCGCAACAAGCGCGGACATCTGCGCGACGGCGCGGTGCTGGGCGTCTTTCTATTCCTCTCCTACTGGTTCAACTCCACGGGACTCACCGACACCACCGCCTCCAACAGCTCGTTTCTCACCACGCTCTACTGCGTGATCATCCCCTTCCTCGGATGGATCATCATTCGGAAGCGACCGACCCGCTACAACATTGCGGCGGCTATCCTGTGCGTCACCGGCGTGGGCTGCGTGGCCTACGCCGGCATCGGCGAGTTCTCGCTGCGCTTCGGCGACTTCATCACGCTGGCCTCGGCTCTCTGGCTGAGCTTCCACGTGCTGTACACGGCGAAGTACGCGCCGGGACGCTCTATGATGCTGCTCACGGTCATTCAGTTCATCGTGGCGGGCCTGCTGGGACTCATCACCGGGCTTATCACCGAGCCCGTACCCAACTTCAGCCAGTTGGGCGCCGACACTTGGATGAGCCTCATCTACATCACCGTGTTTGCCTCTTGTGTGGCCCTAGGATTGCAAAACGCCGCCGTGGCCCGCGTTGATCCGGCCCAGGCGGCGCTGTTCCTTGCCACCGAATCGGTGTTCGGCGTGACGTTCTCCATCCTGCTTTTGGGCGAGGCGCCGGCGATTTCCACCTACCTGGGATTTGCCCTTATCTTCGTCGGCATCGTCGTCAGCGAGTACTTACCCCTGCGAGCCGAAAAGATCGCGGCCCAGAAGGCAAAAACGGCCGCCGAAACGGCCGTCCTCGATTGCAAGCGGGCCGAAACCCAAGCAACCGACCTCGAAGAGGCCGACGCGTTCATGCGCTAGTTACTCGCGGCCGTCCCAGCAGTAGGTGCAGATTTTCTCCGGATCGATGCCGATGGCCTCTATCATGCCCTGGAGGCTCTGGTAGCTCAGCGAATCGAAGCCCATATCCTCGCAGATGGTCTTCAGCAGGCACTGGCCGCGCTCGGTGCGGGCGTCGGCGTACTCGTCCAGATGGGCCACGCCCTCCTCACCTTCCAGCTGATCCACTACGCGCCGCGCAATGAGATCCATGTCCGACTTGCTGGACGAGAAGCTCAGATACTTGCAGCTGTACATGATGGGCGGGCACGCGCTGCGCATGTGCACCTCGGCGGCACCGGAATCGTACAGGAAGTTCACCGTCTCGCGCAGCTGGGTGCCGCGCACAATGGAGTCATCCACGAACAAGAGCTTCTTGTCGCGGATAAGCTCGGGCACCGGCACCTGCTTCATGTTGGCGATCTTGTTGCGCAGATCCTGGTTCGCCGGCATGAACGAGCGCGGCCAGGTGGGCGTGTACTTAATGAACGGACGGCCGAAGGGCATCTTGCTCTCGGTCGAGTAGCCGATGGCATGGGGAATGCCGGAATCGGGCACGCCGGCCACAAAGTCCACCTCGGGGCACGCGCCACGCGCTGCCTCGTCGCGAGCCATGATGGCACCGTTGCGGTAGCGCATCACTTCCACGTTCATACCCTCGTAGTTGGAGTTCGGGTAGCCGTAGTACACCCACATGAACGCGCACATTTTCATCTCGTCGCGTGCCGGCGAGAGCACCTCAATGGCATCGGGTGTAAGCCGCACGATCTCCGCCGGGCCCAGCTCGTACTCGTCGTGATAGCCCAGCTTGTGATAGGCAAAGCTCTCGAAGGCAACGCAGTGGCCGTCATCGTCGGCGCCCACAAGCACCGGCAAGCGACCCATGAAGTCGCGGGCCGCAATGATGTCGCCGTCCTCGGTCATAATGAGCAGCGTGAGCGAACCGTCAATCTTCGATTGGGCATACTGGATGCCGGCGACCAGGTCATCCTTCTGGTTGATGAGCGCCGCCACCAGCTCGGTTGAGTTCACCGCGCCAGAGCTGAGCGCCATAAACTGCGCATCGTGATCCTCGAAATACTCTTCCACCAAGGCCTCGGCATTGTTGATGGCACCGATGGTCGTGATAGCGAAGGTGCCCAAATGCGAGCGCACGAGCAGCGGCTGCGGGTCGGCGTCCGAGATGCATCCGATGGCGCTCGTGCCGTGGAAGCGCACGATGTCGTCCTCGAATTTCGTGCGGAACGGCGTGTTCTCGATAGAGTGAATCTGACGTTGGTAGCCATCCTCGTGGTCAAGCACGATCATGCCCGCTCGACGCGTGCCGAGATGCGAGTGGTAATCGACGCCGAAGAAAACATCCATCACCACGTCGCGCTTGGAAACCGCTCCGAAAAAGCCGCCCATGAAATCCTCCGTCTTAGTGTTTCAACGATAGGTCAAAGTATAAATGGTGCACCTGAACGATTGTTGCCTTGCGGTTAATTGACTCAAAATTCACGATTTTAGGGACAAGGCCTGCCAGATGAGCCAGGTGCGTCCGCGCCTACTCGATGACATAGCGATGCTGCCGAACGGCGGCCACCGCCGCGACGTTCAGCGAGCAGCCGATGCCCGTCTCGTGGCCCGGGGCGTTCAGCGTGATGATGCCGTCGGGCGCCGTGTAGGCGGGCACCGTGAGATCGGCGTCGAAGTAGCGCGCCGTAGCGCCCAGATCGCCGGGGATAACCACTCCGGGCAGCGTTTGGAAGGCCGCGTGGGCAAACCGCGACACGCCGGTATCGTACATGCCGCTCATGCAAACCTCGCGGCCCTCGGCCAGCGCTCGGTGCACGAAGGCGAGCGACCGCTCGATGCCGCCAAACTTCCCGATCTTCACCATGGCGCAGCGCAGTTCCGGATGCTCGAACAGACCGGCGGCCTCTTCGGCATTCACGAAGGATTCGTCAACGCAGATGGGCATGGCCAGTGTATGCTGGAACGACGCGAGTCGGGTGAAAGGGTCTCGCAAAGCCCGCTCGCCCCCGGCGGCGGCCAGGTTCAGCGGCTCTTCGATCCAGCCGATATCCAGCTCGTCGTAGGAACGCAGCTCGGCCAGGTTGTGCAGGCCGAAGCTCTGGTTCGCGTCCAGGGTGATAAGCAGATGCGGGAACGCCCGACGCACCGCGCGTACCGCCGGAAGCCCCCGACCGGGAGCCACCTTCAACTTAATGCGCTGGTAGCCCGCGTCCACGCACTCGCGCACCTCGGCCACCGTTTGGGCGGGCGTGCCCAGGCCCACCACCGCGCCGCTGTACACCTTGCGCGTCGCCCCGCGCCGATCCCCGGGGCACGCCGAGCCCACCGCAACATCCTCCCCCTCGAAAGCTGTCGCGGAGCGGGTCATGCGGTCGAACTCCTCGCCAAGCAGCTTCCAGAGGGGCTTTTCCGTGACCTTGCCGTACAAGTCCCAGCAGGCCATCTCCAAAGCGCTCACCGCCATGGGGAACGCCCCTGCACCTTCCAGCGAGAACAGGTCGGCCGCCACTTCACGCGGATGCAGATAGGTGCCGGCGATGACCCGGGGCGCCAGCGTCTCGCGCAGCACACGCAGATCGCCACCGAGGATCTCGGGCAGATACCAATCGGTATCGAAAGCCGTGCACTCCCCTAACCCTACGCGGCCCTTGCGGTCGATCACCTCGACAATGACCGTATCGCGGTAGGTCAGCGTCTCCTTCGGCGTTTTGAAAGGCTTGGAAAACGGCAGGCGCCCGTGGTGAAGCACCACGCGCCGAATGTCGATGTTCTCGCTGAACAGCGCCTCGCAAGCGGCGCGGTCGATCTTACCGATGCCCGACCGCGGCAGCTCGTCCACAATGGATATTTGCTCGGGAACGTAAAGCTTCGACAGCCGCTGGGAAAGCGCCTCCCGCAGCGCGCGCGTGCTGATGAGCGGCGCATCCGGCGTCAGCTCCACTACCGCTGCGGGCCGCCGTCCCCAGCGCGCGTCGGGCAGACCGAACACGTAGGCGTCGGCCACGCCGGGAACGCGCACGAGAGCGTCGACGATTTCCGCTGGGTACACGTTCTCACCGCCGGAGATGAACATGTCGCCCGTGCGCTCGCGCACGTAAAGACAGCCGTCGTGAAGCGCCGCCGTATCGCCCGTGAGGAAGAAGCCGTCCACGGTGAAGGCCGCCCGGGCGTTGGCGTAGCCGCCGAACACCCCTGGGCCGCGCAGGGCGAGGCGCCCGAAACCCTCAGCATCCGGCTCCACAATGCGGGCCGAATAACCTGGCAGAAGCCGCATACCTCCCGTGAACTGGGGGGTGATCAGCGTGTTTGCCACTTGGCTCGATGTCTCGGTCATGCCATAGCTGGCATACACGCGCGCCTCGGCCTCCAGGGCCCGGGCCACAGTCTTCGCGTTCAGCGGGCCGCCTCCGAGCAGCACGCACTCGTACTGGGAAAGCGCGTTTGGCCGCGCGTTCAGCATATCCTGCAGCATCTTGTCCACCACCGAGATGTGGGTGGCGTGCATCACCTCGGCATCGCGCAGCACCGCCGCCGCGTCGAAGCGCTCGTAGATGCGCAAGGGCCAGCGGCTGCAGACGCTGCGCACGAGCACTTGGAAGCCGCCCACGTGGAAAAACGGCAGCACCGCCTGCCACAGACCGCGCCCCCGGACGCGCCCGGAAAGCACCCGGTTCGATGCCTTCGACGCCTCCACGAGGTTGCCCCAGGTGAGCTCGGCGGCCTTGGGCTTGCCCGTCGTGCCGGAGGTGAACATAATGAGGGCCCGATGACTCGAATCGAAGACATGGGCGGCTCGTTCGGCGAAGTGGATGGCGTCCTCGACTGAGCCGCCGAGGGAGTCGTCCACCCGTCCCGCCCGCTCGTTGCGCAGAAGCGAGTTGCACACCGCTTCGAAGAGCTTGGGCTCACCGGCCGCATCCACCGTGTAGGCCACGCGCAATCCCGCCCGCTCCAGTTCCAGCACGCGCGTGAGCTTCTCGGCATCGGTCAGCCGATGATTCAGCGCCACCAGGGCGAATCCCCCGTAGGCCGCCGCCAAGGCAAGGAACACGTACATGGGGCCGTTGGGCAAATCCACCGCCACCACATCGCCTGGGAAGACGCCCTTATCCCGCAGCCGTCGCGCAAGCTGAGAGGCGATAAGCCTCGCCTGGCGATAGGTGTAGGCCGTCTCGTTACCGCGCCGATCGACCGCCGTGAAGAACACGGCTTCCGGACGCAGCTGCGCGGTGCTTTCGAAAATATCGATCATGAACGGCTCGTGGAACTCCTTGGGCGCGATAAGCTGAACAGGGCACAGGAAGCCCCCGCCGGCTGCGGCAGGGGGCGAAGCATCCTACGGAAATTTCGGGAACTGGGTGAAGTCGGGAGCGCGCTTCTCCTTGAAGGCGTCGCGGCCCTCCTTGGCCTCGTCGGTGGTGTAGTACAGAAGCGTGGCGTCGCCGGCCAGCTGCTGAATACCCGCAAGGCCGTCGGTGGCGGCGTTGAACGACGCCTTCATGAAGCGCAGGGCCGTAGGGGAAAACTGCATCATCTCGGCGGCCCAGGCCATGCACTCGTCTTCCAAATCGTCGAAGGGCACGACCTTGTTCACGAGGCCCATTTCCAACGCCTCGTCGGCCGTGTACTGGCGGCAGAGGTACCAGATCTCACGGGCCTTCTTCTGGCCCACGATGGCAGCCAGATACCCCGCGCCGTAGCCGGCATCGAAAGAGCCCACCTTAGGCCCGGTCTGGCCAAACTTCGCCGTGTCGGCCGCAATGGTGAGGTCGCACAGAATAGAGAGCACATGCCCTCCGCCGATGGCATAGCCGTTCACCATGGCGATGACGGGCTTGGGCACGACGCGGATGAGCCGCTGCAAATCGAGCACGTTCAGGCGCGGGATGTTGTCCTCGCCCACGTACCCCCCGTTGCCGCGCTTCTTCTGGTCGCCGCCGGAGCAGAACGCCTCGTCCTCGTGGCGGCCGCCGTGGTTCACACCGGTCAGCAGAATGACACCTACGGACGCATCGTCGCGCGCCTCGGAGAAAGCGTCGTACATCTCCATCACCGTCAGCGGGGTGAACGCGTTGCGCCGCTCGGGCCGATTGATGGAGATCTTCGCCACCCCATCGCACAACTCATAGCGAATCTCGCGGTACTCCTTACCGCACTTCCAATCGTAGTTGCTCAAGCTTCTCTCCTTCAGCTCGCCAGCATCGCCGATAGGCATGTTGTCTCAACTGGCATAATACCGTAGAAACTCGCTATCGATAGGCAGAAATGCCTCCGAAGAAGGCCGTTCAGAACAACTTCCCCACCAACGGATACCGCCGGCCCCTAAATCCCGAATTCCTGAAAGAGCTCGTTGCGGCGGTGCGGGTTGGACGAAGCCTCAGCAACATCGTCAATGCGAGACGCCTCCAGCAATTGTGCAACCAAAGCTCCGAAGCGATCTTCGCCCTGCTCGATGCCCTGCTCCATCCCTTTCGCCAGGCCTTCTTCCATGCCGCTGTTGTAAGCATTTCCGAGGCCTTCTTCAACGATCAGCTCCGCCTGAATGCGAGCGTCTTCAATATAAGTCAGCATGTCCAAGCCCTTCTGTCTCCACACGGCATTGCCATTGGCGCGCCTCACTGCCGCTGCAATATCAGCCACAAGCGCATCGCCATCCTCTTCCCCGGCTGCCACGTATTTTAACAGACTGCGTAGAGGCCCTTCTGCCAAGGTCTCCCAAGCCGAAGCATTGAGCACCACCCAATGGAACCCATGACGAAGATCGACCGCCTCATCCTCGCAGCAAACCATTTCGAAATGATACACGGGAAGCGCCGCGTCGAACTGATCCTCAGTGCAGATGAATACGACGTAACTCTCAGCAAGATTCCGGTAAGGCTGGCCCCGTCGAAGAGCCGACGAGTCCATCGCAGATTGATAATAGCGCATTCGCCGGCCAAGCTCCTTCATCGTGTAGGCCTGAATTTCCACATCGTAAACAGCATTCGCGGTACTGGCGAAAGCATCAAGCCGCACGCCTTTCGCCCCCAGTCTCGGTTCGACGGTTCGCTCCACCTCCACGTTGCGTACGCGGTCAACCGGTTCTCCCAGCACCACCTCTAAAAGGCGACGGCAAATATCATGTTCATTGGTCATAACCTGGTTAAACATAGGCCATTCATGGAACAGCAAATCTCTTGGCTCGTCCATCGTCGGGCTCCTCTCTCATTGGGAGAACCTATGCTAGCCGAGCACGACCGCAAAAATGACGCAAGAATGTCCCGATTGATTCCTTGCGCCAACCGCAATAGAATCGCACAATACAAGGAAGGACAACGCACGAAGTGGCCGCATCCGAAAAGGAGCGACCACTTGCGAGGGAGGGGCTACAGGGATGGTATCTTAGGGCTTAGGATTCGGCCAAGTGCTCACCCAAGGTATAGCCCAAAGTAATAGCGCTGCCGATGCTCACCCCCGGAATCGGGGAGAAGTAGGCTGCACCGAATCGTTGACCTAAACAGTTGCCGGCCGCGTACAGACCGGGAATGGGATCGAGAGACTCACCGAGCACATTGCAGTACTTGTCGGTCATGAGGCCACCGACCGTGACCATAACACCACCCACATGGTCAGGTCCCGCCACGACGCCCATAAAGGGCGGCGTGTCCAGCGTGAACAGCACCCGCGAATCCTTTCCAAAATCCTCGTCCACGCCCGCTTTCGCCAGCTCGTTATATCGCTCAATGGAGGCCATCATATTCTCCTTGGCCTCGCCTTCAATGCCCATGTACTGCGCCAACGTATCCCAGTCCTCCGCCACGTAGGTGCCTCGGCCATCGCCTTCGGCCCCATTGGCAAGACCCTGGTCGAACTGAGCGGCAATGTTGGCAATGTTTTGCTCTTGGGGATCGAAGCACGTGTGGCCAGACACCGAGTAGGTGCACGTTTCCTTAAGCTTGGAATCGAAGAGCGTGTAATAGACATTCTGCTTGATGCGGGCGGCAGGCTTGCCCGTCCACGTGGGATCGCCGAAGAACTCGTTGCAATAGCGGTTGCCCTTCTCGTCCAGGTAAATGCCCACGCCAGGATTCATGGAGGGAATGGCGAAATCGCCGTTCATCGACCCAAGAGGACGAGGCTCTAGGCGACCGCCAGCCCAAACGCCCATCTTGATGCCCGAGCCGTCCTTGCCGCCCATGGCGTCATGCCACTCCGTAATGCCTTCCTGCAGACAGTCGTTGGCGGTCACGCAAAGGTCGGTCATCATTTCCTTGTCGGCGCTGAAATCGCCCGCCGCAAGCACAACGGCCTCGTTGGCGCGATAGCGATGGTAGGTTCCGGCGGCATCTACGCACACCACACCCGTCACGGCATCGCCGTCCTTCTCCAGATAAACACCCTTCCGATCGAAGATGAGCTGCAGATTGGGCAGCTCAGCGAGCGAGGCAAAAATCGCCTGGTAAACCTCGGTCATATTGTGCTCGTTGCCCATGCCCCACTGCACCGTGCCCGTCCAGAACTTCTGACCGGCAATCTCATCGAGCATGTTCTCGTGACGTGGCCAGTAAGAGATGGTCATGGTCTCCAGAAGCTCCGCAGGCACCTTCTCGAGGAACCAGTCCACGGCCTCGCCGCTCCGCGTCGCGTACTGCATGATAAGCGAGGGGTTGGCGGCATTCTGGCTGCGCATCATCCAGTCGTTGAAGAACTCCACGGGATCAACCTCGGGCACACCGTGATCCTTCAGATACTGGGAATTCAGGTGCCCGATGTCGTTGCCGATGATGGTGTAATACTGCTCCTCGAGCGCCTCCAGCAAAACAACGCTTTTGCCGCTCTTCTCGGCGGCGCTACGGGCCGTTGCCGTACCGGCATGGCCCGCACCAATAACAACGATGTCGGCCACGGTCTCATCAACGATGGCGTCCTCCGCCACAGATTCCGGCGCTACGCGCCACGAACTCGTCTCGGCCGCATCGGCCACCGTCCCCGTCTCCGACAAGGCCTCGCTGGAAGTTTGCTGCGCCGGAGCGCATCCCAAACCCGTCGCCGCGACCGCTCCCAGCATACCCGTGGCCACTGAGCCTTTGAGAAAATCCCTTCTGCTGATCTGTGCCATTTCCCTTCCTCCTTTTTCTGCGGGATTCACAATGACGGCAGTGTAGAAGGGAATCGGAATGCGCGAAAATACCTCTGTCGATTTGGGAGCAGTCATCTGTCTAATTGGACGATCCAGCCATCTCGCGCGGAATAAGAATATTGAGGGCAAAGCGTCCGTCTCTTGCCTCGATCTGCAACGTTCCCTCGTAACGTTCGATAGCCGCTCGAATACTCTTCAATCCCAAACCGTGCCCCTGCGCATTCTCTTTGTTAGTGGCAGGCAGCCCGTCGCGCCACTTGATTTCTCCCGCAAACGTATTCTCGAAGTGGAGGTAGAGCCAATGCTCGTCCCCATGGATGCGCACCATGATCTCGCGAGCGACCTGTTCCGGCAGACGCATCTGAGCTTCCACGGCATTGTCGAGGGCGTTGCTGGCGATGGCCACAATATCGCCGGGGCGCATGAAGTCCATGCACTGCGCATCCACGAACAGGACGAGTCGTATGTCCAAATCGCGGCAACGCTGGGCGCTCAGCGACAGCACGGTATCAAGCACCTCGTTGCCCGTTTGCAGAAACTGCTCTTCTCCAAAAGACGTCTCAAGCGCCTCGTTGGCATAGGCGATACGCTCCCCTTCCGATTCAAGACGGGCTATATACAGAAGATGATGCTTCAAATCATGGTGCTTGCGCTGAATCTCGTCCATGGCGCGACGTCGCTGGTCGTATTGGTTGGCCTGCATCCTCATCACCGCTTCCAGCATGCGCGCGCTCTGAGCCTCTTCGCGCATAAAGGCGACATTGTCCACGCCAATCATCACCAGCACGCTCGTGAGACTGCAAAGTTCGTAGAGGAAGAGTCCGAGCGTGTCAGGTACTCCGGTTCCATGGCCAGATTCCAAAGCCTCAATGAGGTATCCCACCGTCAGCACAGGCACCATGGAAAGAGCCATGGGCACGAGCTCCCTCCATCCGATTTGCTTTGGTTGAACCCGTATGCAAAACCTTTTTAGCAGAAAGAAAACTCCAAACGTGAGCCCCGCAGGCAACAGAAGATACACGGTCGCCTCCACGGGATATTCCAGCAGCACCGCATGATTGGCCAGGTTCATGCCCTCCCGCGACAAGGCAAAAGCCGCTGCGGCTTTCTCGACGGCAATTTCTACCAGAAAGAGGATGAAAGTGTAGTAGAGCGTCTCTCGAGAGCTGATGCAATATCGAAGCCGGACAAAGACATAGAGCAGCCCAAACAGCTCCGTCAGCCGAAATGGCCCATACTGATCGGCTTGTAGGCCATCAAGACCGCTTCTTAAAGCAAGCAGCAGCGGCATAACCGTCAAAAGAGCACTGCGAAAAAGCCGCTGCACCGCCTCCGATTCTCCCATCTCCCGCAACGGAAGACCCCGCATAAAGTAGAGAATGCCCGCGAGCTCGAGGGCGAACAGCAGGTAATCGTACAGGACGATCATCGAAGTTTTCCGCCCGCAAGCTGACCGGCAAGCGCCTGCATGAAGGCTGTCCTCTTCTGCTTGCTTATGGGCACCTCACCGCCGGGTACAATGGCGCTGTTGCCCGTCACGCGCTCAACGTACATGAGGCTCACGACCGCCGAGGCATGGCAGCGAAAGAAGCGCCTATCGTCGTTGAGCTTGTTCTCGAAATCCGTCAGTGACTCATAGACCGAGTAATCGCCATCAAGGGTATGGACGTGAAGTTTCCTGTTTATCAGCTCGGCGAAAAGAATACGATCGGTACGCAGCCGCACCAGTCCATCGGCGTTGTGAATCGTTATAAATCGCGGTTGCTCGTCATCGTAATCGCGGCAAAAGAGTCGCATCTTCTCGCTGAAGCTTTCCCACTCGAGCGGCTTCACGATGAAATCCATGGCCCGTACCGCATAGCCCTGCACCGCATATTGACCGAGGTTCGTAATAAAGATGATCTTCACCCGCTGGTCAATGGCTCGAATCTCTTCCGCCACCTGAATGCCGTTTGCATCGGGCATTTGGATGTCGAGAAACACCGCATCGTAGCGCTGGTCAAATACCGACAGGAAATCGAAACCATTGCAGTACGTATCGACGATAATCTCTCGTCTCTGCTCGCAGGCAAAGCGCGCAAGGAAGCTTTCGATGAGCTCGCGCTGCTCTGCCTCGTCGTCCACCACGGCGATACGCAACACAGGCGCCTCCTTCCCTTCAGCCAATATATGATAGCGAAAGAGGCGCCTTACACGGCGCCCCTTGCCCCTTTGGAACGTTCGCCTGTCTCTTTTGTGCTACATTCCCTCGGTTTCGAAGCGCTTCTTCAGGGCTTCCTGGTGGATGGCGTGCTGCAACGCCACTTCCTTGGAGATCGTGCCCTCCTTCACCAGGCGATGCAGGCTCTGGTCCATGGTGCGCATGCCGGCGCCGGACGACGAGGCGATAACCGAGTCGATCTGGTGGGTCTTCTCCTCGCGAATGAGGTTGCGGATAGCCGGCGTGGCGGTCATGATCTCGAAGACCGGCACGATACCGCCATCCACTGTGGGCACGAGCTGCTGGCTCACCACGGCCTGCAGCACGAGCGACAGCTGCATGCGAATCTGACGCTGCTGGTTGGCCGGGAAGGCGTCGATGATGCGATCCACCGTGGAAGAGGCCCCGGTGGTGTGCAGCGTGGAGAACAGAAGCTGGGCCATCTCGGCGGCGGTCATGGCCGTACCGATGGTCTCCTGATCGCGCATCTCGCCGAGCAGGATGACATCCGGCGCCTCGCGCATCGCGCTACGCAGCGCCTCGGCGTAGGTGGCGACATCGGAGGGAATCTCGCGCTGGGTGACGATGCAGCCCTCGTGACGATGCACGTACTCGATGGGGTCTTCCATGGTGATGATGTGCCCCGTGCGCGCCTTGTTCAGCTTGTCGATGATGCAGGCAAGCGTCGTGGACTTGCCGGCGCCTGCAGGACCGGTGACCAGCACGAGGCCCTTCTGGAAGTCGGCGCAGGCCATGACGTCGTCGGGGATGTGGTAGTCGGCGGGGTTGGGCAGCGTGAAGGGGATGACGCGAATGACGGCGCCCAAAGACCCGCGCTGGCGGAACACGTTCACACGGAAGCGCCCCATGCCCGGCACGGCGAAGGAGAAGTCGTCGTCATGGTTGTGGCCGTCCGTGAAGATCTGCTCGTCGCGGCCGGACAGCTCGTAGATGGCGTCCACCAGCTCCTTAGTATCGGCGGGCATGAGCGGCGCCATGTCCATGCGCACCTGACGGCCATCGGCGGTGTAGGTCAGCGGCAGGCCCGCGACGATGAAGACATCCGAGGCCTTCTTGTCGATCATTTCCTGCAGCAGTGCCTTCAGTTCCATAGAAGCTCTCCTTATCTTTCTAGCCGAGCCACAGGTTCTCGCCTGTGCCGTCGTCGATCCATTCCGTTGTGACTTTCCATTGCTCAATGGTGTAGGTATTGTTTTGAATCCGCAGCACGATGGCCAGCGTGCGACCGCTTTCCATCGAGAACGTAGCCGAGATGAGCTCGCCGTCGCGGACAGTCGAATCGCTGTAGCGCTGCAGAACGTCCTCCAATGTGCCTTCAGCCAACGCGGCGTCCACGTCGGCGACGAACTGCTGGCCGACGGATTCTAGCTGATAGGTCTCTGTGGTCGTGGCCGCTTGGCGCTCGGTGGTGGAAAGCTCCGCCAGCGATGTCGTGACGGAAAGCACCGTGAGCACGGCCAGGCACAGCACGATGATGAGGGTGAACAGGCTGATAGGACCGATGCGCACCGAACCGTGGGGCTTAGCCATGGGACACCTCCCCTTCGGTTGGAGCCGCGTCCGCGCCATCGGCGGCCGGACCGCCGGTCGCGCCCACCACGGGCGGCGCCGCAGGATCATCCAGCACGACCGACCGCGTCGCATCGTCGGCCGCACCGGTAGCCGAACGGGCGGTACGGGCACCGTCGGCGGGCACATAGCGCGACGTCTCCAGCGCGTACACGGGGCTCTCTTCCCACTTCTCGAAGCAAAGACCGCCAGGGGCAAATCCAATGCCTTCCTCGGCTGCCTTGGCCGAGTCATTAAGAACCCGCACCTTCCACACCTCAAGCGTCAGGTAGTGCATCGTCCCGGCTTCGGTGTCCTCGGTGCGAAACGTGCACTCGGCAGACAAGAGGTCGGAGCCGTTCTCTACCTCGTGCGCCGGCTGCGACAACCAGCGATCGGCCATGGGGTCGGCCTCGTAGGCTTCCTTGAAGGCAATCGGATCGGCGGCGAACTCCTCGGCCACATTCGAGGCCAGCACGAGCCCGTCCATCAGATCGGCGCTCTCGCGACCTATGCGGTCGGCCTCGGCGTTCAGGTTCATGAGCACCGCCAGCGAGCCCGTCAGAAACACGAGCAGAAGCAGCGCCTCCACGATGAAGGCGGCGCCGGGCCACACGGCCCGCTCCTTGCGTACGCGTCCGATGCGGTCGTTGTAACGGGCCAGGCGCGCGTCGGCGACATTCGCCTCGGCCCTATGGGCGGCCACAGAAGCGGACGCCATGGAGCGACGACTCTCGGATCCTCCGGCCATCACGCATCACCTCCCGCCGCGCGCAGAGCCACCGACGTCTGTCCGGCATCGGTGACGATGGTCAGCAATCCTCCCCCGTAGGAGAAGTCGAAGACGGACGACCGCACGATGGCCGTGGCCTTCGACGGGTCGTAGGGGGCATCGGCCAGGGCGTACTCCTCCATGATGACGCCGTCGTAGCGGTACAGGCGCGTCTCGTACACCCCGGAGGGCAGCGTCTCGCGCAGCACCAGGGCCGGGCCGTCCAAAAGGCAGCGCGTGTCGCTGGCGCCGGCTGCTTCGGGCAGCCCCAGCTCCTCGCGGCCTTGGGCGACGACCATGTCGACTCCCTCTTCGGTCACCCAAGCGCAGGCCACCGCATCAATCTGGTCGTTGGCCCGCACATCGTTGGCAAGCAGCGTAAGCGAGAGCCGCTGGTTGTCGGCCGCGTCTCCCTCGCGGTTCAGCCCGCGATACACGTCGGTGCCGGCCAGGATGGCCATCAGCAGCGTCGCCACGAACAGCGCGAACAGAAGCCCTGTGAACACGCGCCCGAAATCGCGCTCGCGCTGACGCCGCACACCGCCGGCCCCGTAGGTCTTGCTCGACGAGGCGAGCCGGGTCGCCCCTTTCAGCTTCTCGGTCATCGCGGCACCACCACCACGCTGGGCGGCACGTTGGAGGCGAAGGCCTCATAGGTGACCGCGTAATCCTGGTGGTTCACAATGAGCCCGTAATGCTCTTCCAAATAGCTGAGGCGCGCCGGATAGGCCCCTTCCACCGCCGCGCACTGCATGGCCGCATCCAGCACCGCCGTGCGCACCGAAGCCGCCGATTGGGCCTCGGTCTGGGCGCTCGTCATATCCCAGGCAAACCACAGCAGCACGGCCAGCACCACGGCCGCGATGACGGCAACCACCCGCCGGGTGCGCCGCTGCTGCATCTGGGCTGTCTTACCGTGAATCATGATGGCTAGCCGATCGAACCCATGATGCCGATCAGCGGCAGCATGACCGAGATGAGCGTGGCCCCCACGGCAATGGTGAGAAAGGCGGCCAAAGCCGGCTCGATGTTGTCAATGGCGGCATCAATCTGCAGAATGGCGTCGTCGAAGAAGTTGGCCGACAGGCGATCGAGCGCCGCGTCCAGCGAGCCGGAGCGCGTGCCGATGGTGAGCAGGCGCGCGTGAATTTGCTCGAACACCTCGGCTTCGCTGATGGCCTGAGCGAGCGAGCGCGGGCTTTCCGCGTCAATCATCAGCCCGTAGGCGGCCGTGGCCTTCACCTTAAGCCCCTCGTGCTCCACCACCTCGATGGCGCGCCGCATGGCCTCGTCGGTGTTGATGCCCGAGGCGGTGTAGGCGGCCAGCGCCGAGGCGAACCGGGACACGGCCAGCTGCTCCATAGCGGGACGGGTGGCCGGGAACTTCTCCATAAGGTGCATCACCGCGATGCGCCCCGCTTCCGAGCGGCAGGCGATGGCAGCGCCCACAGCCACGATAGCGCAGATGAGCGTGATGCCGAGGGCCACCCAGCCGATAGCCACCGACACGCCCACGGCCCCCGAGGAGCCGTCGGTGAGCGAGCCAGCCATGGAAACGTACACGTCCTCGAACACCGGCAGAATGATGATAACCGTGAAGGCCAAGATGATGCTCATGATGCACAGCAGCGCCGCCGGATAGCCCACCGACGAGCGAATCTTCGCGAAGAGGCGGTCCTCCTCGTCGTAGTAGACGCCGAGGGAGCGCAGCACTTCCTCCAGGCGGCCCGAGGCCTCGCCCACGCCCACCATATCCACGGCGTAGCGGGGGAAGGCGCCGGACGCCTTCATGGCGACCGCCAGCGTATCCCCGGCGCACAGGCGCCCGTAAACGCTCTCGCAGGTCGCCTGCAGAGCCACATCCCCAATGTCCTCGGAGAGCATTCCCACGGCCTCGTCAGTCTGGATGCCCGCCGCCAGCATCATGGCAACGCTCTCGCAGAAGAGGCTGATGCCTGCGCTATCGAGTTTTGGTTTGGCCATGGCGTCCCCTGCCCTTCTTCTAGTAGGTGTAACGATCGGTATAGCTCGTGCCGTCGCCAATGGTGCTTGCGGCGCCACTGGCGGCAAAGGTCAAATCTACGCGCGTCCAGCTGTTCGGCTTAATGCTTATCTCGACGCTTATCCATTCTCCGTCAATATATACCATGTTCCATGCATGGTACACATCATCAGGAGAAACGTAGCCGGTAATCACTTGGCAGGGAATGCCAAGGCTGCGCAGCATGGCCGCGCCCAGCGATGCGTAGTCGAAGCAGATGCCCGTCCCCGAGGCCAACGTTGCGTCCGGATCGGGCACGTATCCTGTGGCCGAGGCCAACTGGGCGGCCTTGTCGTGATCGTAGGTGATGTTGTCCACCACCCACTGGTAGATGTTGCGCACGACATCGCCCTGATTGGCAGCGCCCTGGGCCAGCTCGCGCGCCTTCGCCACCACGGCGGAGGACTCGTTGTAATTCACGAACATGTTCGGCACGAGGAAGGGCGCCGTCTCACTGGAAAGGTTCACGTTCTCGATGACGCTGAACAGCTCCACGTAGTTGTTACCTGAGGTGTTCTGCATAACGCGAAAGGTGTAGGGGCCATCGCCCATGTTGATGGGCACGATGATGGGCGTGCCGTCGCCGGGCAAATCGTAGTTGTAGCTCATCTCGCCCTTGACCACCTGGAACTTCAGGCGCGCATCGTTTCTCGCGGAAGCGCCCACGACGCCCTGGGCCAGCTGCGAGGTGTCGATGGCGCACTCGTTGCCGGTCTGGGCGGCGCCCTCGTTGAAGGCGACCAGAGCCACCGAACCGGGCACGGAGTAGGCCGGGCCCGAAGTAGTGCTCTCGCCATTGTTCGGGTCGCCCGAGCCTCCGGGAATGCCGGATCCGCCCGAGCCCCCCGAGCTTCCCGACGAGCCGCCGCAGGCCACCAGCAAGGCCGCACACGCCAGCATCAGGGCCACGGCAACGACGGTCGCCGCACGGCGGTATGTCAGTCTGCGCGCCAAACCGCTACAGCCACTCCTTCAGGGTCTTCACCAGAAGCTCGATTTCCATAGGCTTGGACATATGGGCGTTCATGCCGGCGGCACGAGCTCGGGCCACATCATCGGCGAAGGCATCGGCCGTCAGCGCCACGATGGGAATTTCGCCCAGATCGGGACGCGGCGTAATCGTCGTATCGTCGAGGCCCTTGCCCTCGGCGGCGGCGCGAATAGCGCTTGCCGACTCGTAGCCGTTCATCACGGGCATCTGAATGTCCATGAACACCAAGTCGTAGTAGCCCGGCTCCGCATCGAGCAGCTTCTCCACCGCGATGCGGCCGTTCTCGGCATGATCCACTTCCAAGCCCGTCATGCCCATGATGTCCAGGGCAATGGCGGCGGCAATGGAATTGTCCTCGGTCAAAAGCACGCGATGCCCGCTGAAGTCGCTCTGCTTGAGCACCTCGTACTCGCTGGTCGGCTCGCTCTCCTCTTCGGACGTGAGCAGGCCCTTCATCACATGCACGAGACGGCTCTTGAACAGCGGCTTGGCAATGAAGGCGTCCACGCCCACCGAACGGGCCTCCTGCTCGACGGCCGTCCAGTCGTAGGCCGACAGGATGATGATGGGCATGTCGTCGGAGACAATCTCGCGAATCTCGCGGGCCGCCTCGATGCCGCTTTTGCCCGGCATCTTCCAATCAAGAATAACGGCTACGTAGCTGCGCTCATCCTCGACCGAACGGCGCACCGCCTCAACGGCATCCTCGCCCGACAACACGTAGTCGGGCTCCATGCCGATGGACTTCAGCACCTCGCAAGCGCTCTCGGCAGCAGCCTCCTCGTCGTCGGCCACCAGCACTCGCAGGCCCTCCAAAGGCGTCAGATCCTGGTCGTCGCCGTCGCGCAGCTTCATGTACACCGTCACCGTGAAGGTGGTGCCCTCGCCGAGCTTGCTCTTCACGTCGATGGTGCCGTTCATCAGGTTCACCACCGAGCGCACGATAGACATGCCAAGGCCAGTGCCCTCCACCTTCGTGACGCGCGAATCGTTGGCGCGCGTAAACGGCTCGAACACCGTCTTCACGAAGTCCTCGGACATGCCGCAGCCCGTGTCGGAGAACGTGAACTCGTAGCAGCCCGAGCCCTTCACGCGGCTCGGCAGCTCCTTGATGCGCAGGCTCACGGTACCGCCTTCGGGCGTGAACTTCACCGAGTTGCCCATGATGTTCACGAACACCTGCTGCAGGCGCATCGGATCGCCCACCACATGCTCGTGCTGGATGTCGGCGATCTCCACCTTCAGGTTCAGCTTCTTGTCGTTGATCTGGGGGGTCATGATGGACATGAGGCTTTCCACCGTCTCCGGCAGATCGAAGTCCTCCTCCGACAGCCCCAAGTTCCCGCTCTCGATCTTCGCCATGTCGAGCACCTCGTTGATGAGCCCGAGCAAGTGACGGCTCGAGGTGGTGATCTTCGTGAGGCAGTCCTTCACACGCTCCGGGTCGTCCAGATACATCGAGGCGATGGCGGTCAATCCCATGATGGAGTTCATGGGCGTGCGAATGTCGTGGCTCATGGAATTGAGGAAGTCGGTCTTGGCACGGCTGGCGCGCTCGGCCTCGCGGAACGCGTCTTCCAGCGCGTTGTGGTTCGCAATCTCGCGCTCTTTCACGTCGGTGACATCCTGCACCGAAAGCAGCACGCTCGTCACCTGGTCGGAGGCGTCACGCTGCAGCGGCAGCATGGAGGCCTGCAACCAGCGAACCTCGCCCGTGTCGGGATCCTTCAGGCGATACTCGAAGTGCAGATACGTCGTGTCCGGCGTCAGATGCTCGCGAATGTGCTCCGGCGTGAGCTCGGTCTTCATGCGCTCGGCTTCCTCGTCGTCGCAGAAGCGCGTCTGCCAGTAGTAGCGGAACATATGGTACTCGCCGTTGCGCGGCAGGTCGTCCTTAATGCCCTCGTCCTTCAGATACTCGTAGGTGTTAGCAACCAGATCGATCACCGCGAAGCGCTGGAAGAGCGCCAGCGAAGAGTTCACGATGCTCGTCACATGCGCGCTCTCGCTTAAGAGTTTACGGCGCTGGCGCATAGTCTGCACGAGCAAAAAGCCCGCCACCAGGGCCAACGCGCCACCAACGAGGGCCACCAACATGAGACCGGCCGCATTCGCCCTGCTCTGCATGCCGTCGGTGATAGAGCTGGGGAAGGTGCGCATGATGAGCCAGTCGTAGTTCTCGATGGGCATGACGTACGCCGTGCCCGCGCCCGAATCCCCCTTGTAGTTGAAGGTGACGGACACGCCGCTTTCCAAAGACGCCTCCAGCTCGGTGCGCGAGATATTGCCCGACGATTCGTCCTCGAGATACAGATCGACGGCGTTTTTCACCCCGCTGGTATAGGTGATGGACGAGTGGGCCATCACGTCGCCGTTGCGATCGAGCAAGTAGGTGTTGGTCTGCTCGTTGAAAATATAGGTGCGCAGGAACTTCTCCATGGAGTCTTCCCGATACGCACCGCAAATGACGCCGACCACTTCGTCCTTGAAGTAAAGCGGCGTGTAGAAAATGACGGAGAGGTCGTTGTAGAACAGCGAATTCTCGACCGCGCAGACGCCCGACTCGCCTTCCATGCCCCGCGCGAAGTATTCGCGATCGCTCGCGTCGGCCTCCTGGCCCTTGTCATCGATGGTGAGGCCATCGCTGAGAGAAATCGTCGTGTAATCGAACTTCGTGTAGTTCGCCAACTGCTCGATACCGGCAGCGCTAATCTCGTCCACGCTCGCAAGCGTGCTCTCGTACATGGAGGACAGGAGCTTGATCTCAGTCTGAGAGTCGGTCATCCACTCGCTGATGCGCCGCGCCGACTGCTCGGTGGAGCCCTGAAGGTACTTGGTGTTCTGCTCGTAGATGCGCTCGTTGTTCATCGCGATAAACGAAACGAACGCGGCGATGACTATGGCCAGCGCGATAAGAATCACGGCAATGCGGCCGTACCTCGTTTTGTTGTCTGTTTCAGTCATTCGCTGTGTTCCTTTGTTAAATGATAGCGATGGCGTCGACGACCGTGGCGTAAGCGTCGCGCACGGCCGGCATAAGCTCGGGGACCGCTTCCATGTTGGCCGGCACGCCGGCATCATCCAAGCGCAGCGCATCGGACAGCGCGGCGGCGGCCTCGAACAGCGGCGTGAAGCCCAAGTCGCGGCTCACGCCCTTCAGCGTATGGGCCCCGCGGTAGGCCTCGGAAAGGTCACCCGCCTCAAGAGCGCTTTCCAACGTCTGCATCGATGTGTCCTGCAAAAAGATCTTCGCGAACTTCTCGATGCGCTCGTCGGTAAGCAAGCGTCCGCGCACGGTTTCCAAATCGCCGCCCATGGCAGCGTAAGCAATCTCCAACGACATCTCGGTCTCCTTTTATCCCTTGGGTGACAGTCTACTGGTCGGATTCGTCTCTGTCGATGCCCGAGAGCGCCGTATGCGCCCCTTCAAGCAACAAATCTCGCTCTTCCTCGTCTAAATCGCTGTAAAACACGTACCCGCTGCGGCCGCCGCGCTTCTTGTGGTACAGCGCCACATCGGCCCGGCGGAACAGCTCATCGTAGTCGCGCACATCGCTGCCGGCAATGGCCACGCCCATGGAAACCGACAACGGGAAGCCCTCGAAGTCGCCCTCGAGCGACCGATGGATGCGGTCGATCAGCGGACGCGGATCGACGGGACATTCCATGCACAAGAGGAACTCATCGCCCCCCCACACGGGCCACGACGTCCTCGCCGCGCACGCTTTCCTGCAGGCGCTCCGCGAAGTGCTTCAGCACGCGATCGCCGAATTGGTGGCCGTAGGTGTCGTTGGCCTGCTTGAAGAAATCCAGGTCGCACAGCGCCAGCACATGGCGGTCGCGATGACGGTCGCACGCCTCCCCCGAGCCCAAGCGCTCGGCGATGATCTTGCGGGCGAAGGCGCCGTTGACCACTTCCGTCAGCGGATCGTGATAGGCTTTGAACTGCAGGTCGATCAGCTCGGCCTGGCGATCGTCGATATCGATGAGCTTGCCGATCGAGCCCAGGTAAACCGGATCGGACGGCCCCGACCACAGCGCGCGGGCCAGCACATGGAACCAACGCAGCTCGTCGCCCACGGTGGCTTCCATCTCCATATCGATCACCGGATCATCAATGGTGGTGGCACGAAGAAGACGGCTGAGCTTCTCCAGGTTCTCCTTGCCGAACGTCGCGCAGAAGGCCTCGTCGTTGTAGGGATCCATGATGATTTCGGGCAGATCGAGCTTGTGGTCGCTCCAGTCGGACAGCACGATCATCGGCGGCTCTTCGGTGAACTCGAACTGCACCTCATTGCTCATGGAAGCGAAGAAGTGGTATTTCATGCGCTCGTAGTCGAGCAGCTCGAGAGTGCGGCTCGAGGCCTCGGCGTCGCCGTTATCCAGCGTCGCCTCGGACAAATGCAGCGAGTCAATCGAAATCTCGCGGCCCGTGATGCCGTGGTTCAGGCGCTTCTCCAAATCGCCCGCCACTGCCGTCAGGCATTCCAGAATAAGAGGATTGAACGCGCCACACTCCCCTTCGCGAATCATGCGCAGGGCCTCTTCGTGGCTGAACGGCGGCTTGTAAACGCGGCGGCTCGTAAGGGCGTCGTACACATCGGCCAGGGCAACTACCTGGGCCGATATGGGAATGTCGTCGCCTGCAAGGCCATCGGGGTACCCCCGGCCGTCCCAGCGCTCATGGTGCCAGCGGCAGATGTCCCGCGCGACCTTCACTAGCTTCTCGTCCTTGTACAGCTCCAGATCGTCCAGCATATCGGAGCCCACGGCGGAGTGGGTCTTCATGATGGCGAACTCTTCGTCGGTGAAACGGCCCGGCTTGTTCAGGATCTCCTCGGGAATGGCGATCTTGCCGATGTCGTGCAAGCTGGAGGCCATCGTGATAAGCGAGATGTCCTCGGTGGTCAGCGGATACTGATCGGTCAGGCGCATGAGCTGTGTCAAGATCATCTCGGTCATGGCCTGCACATTCAGCACGTGCATGCCGCTTTCGCCGTTGCGGAACTCCACGACGTGCGACAAGATGTACACCATGAGGTTGTTGGACTTCTCGCGCTCGTACACCTGGTCGGCCACCATGCCCATGAGCGTGCGCTGCTTCTGGTACAGCATGAGCGTGTTCATGACGCGGCGGCGGACGATGTTCACGTCGTAGGGGCGGTTGATGAAGTCGGTCACGCCCAGCTCGTAGGCGCGTTCGATATAGGCGGCGTCGGACTCGGCGGACACCATGATGACCGGGATGTCCTTGATCCAGCCGTTTTTGTTCATGACCTCCAGCACGTCGAAGCCGTTCATCTGCGGCATGACGTAGTCGAGCAGCACAAGCGATATGCCCGCGCCCTCTTTCTGCAACGCCGCCACGGCCTGCTTGCCGTCCTCCGCCTCGATGATGCGGTAGGCATCGCCGATCATGTCGGCAAGCAATGCGCGATTCAGCATCGAGTCATCAACGATGAGGATCGTCTGCTTCTCACTCAAGCTCGTAATGATGGCTCTCGCCCCCTTTCGAATGCGGCGCGCTTAGTAGCGGCTGTCGAAGATGCGCTTGGTCTTCTTCTCGGAACGCGGTAGCTCGCCCATGGGCACGCCCTTCGCCTCCGGCGTGCAGCCGAGCTTCGCCTTGAAGATGAGCGCGAGCTCCTCCTCGCAGCGCGCCAGCGCCTCGCCTTCAAGCGGCGTTTCGAACAGCACGGTGAGCACGTCGTGGCCATCGACGGCCTCGATCATCACCTGGTATTCGGAGCTGGTGCCGTCGGTGGCCTTGATGACCTCCTCCACCTGGGCCGGGAACATGTTGCAGCCCTTCACCTTGAACATGTCGTCGGTGCGCCCGGTGAGCGTGGCGATGCGTGGATGGCGGCTGCCGCAGGCGCAGGTGCCGGGCACGATGCGCGTGAGGTCGTGGGTGCGGTAGCGGATGAGCGGCGCGCCCTGCTTGCGCAGCGTGGTGAGCACGAGCTCGCCCTCCTGGCCGTCGGGCAGCACCTCGCCGGTTTCGGGATCGACGATCTCGATGTAGACGAAGTCGTCCCAGATGTGCATGCCGTCGTGAGCGTCGCAGGAAATGCCGATGCCCGGGCCGTACACCTCGGTGAGGCCGTAAATGTCGTAAATCTCGATGCCCAGCTCGTCCTGAATGCGGTTGCGCATCTTCTCGCCCCAGCGCTCGGAGCCGATGACGCCCTTCTTCAGGTGAATCTTGTCGCGCAGGTTGCGCTTGGTGATCTCCTCGGCGAGAAGCAGCGCGTAGGAGCTGGTGGCGCAGATGACCGTGGACTTCAGATCCTGCATCATCTTCAGCTGCTTCTCGGTGTTGCCCGGCCCCATGGGAATGGCCATGGCGCCCAGGCGCTCGGCGCCCAACTGAAAGCCGATGCCGGCCGTCCACAGGCCGTAGCCCGGGGTGATTTGGATGCGGTCGAGCGGGGTAATGCCCGCCATTTCGTAGCAGCGGGCGAACTGCGTGGCCCAGTCGATGACGTCCTGCTGGGTGTAGGGGATGATGACCGGCGTGCCCGTGGTGCCCGAGGAACTGTGGATGCGCACGACTTCCTCGTCGGGCACCGCCTGCAACCCCAGCGGATACACCGCGCGTAGGTCATCTTTCTCGGAGAAGGGCAGCTTTTCGAAGTCGGCCTGGGTGCGCACGTCCGTCACATCGATGCCCTCGAACTTCTTCGCGTAGAACGGCGACCGCTCCTTAATGGTGGCCAGCTGATTGGTGATAAGCTCAAGCTGCTCTTTCGTCATTTCCATGGGCGCGCATCTCTCCTTCGTGCACATTTATTGCGAGTATGCCCCATTCTAACAAATGGGCAACAACTCGCACTCGTGAATCACGACAATCACGCAGGGAAAAGGCGAGGTGATGGCTGGAAAGATGACTTTATCGCCCATCTAATCGATGGGGATCCTTCTGCGCGAGGCGAGGTAGCATGCCGACTACAACTCTGCGCAAGGCGAGGTGGCATGCCGACTACAACTTGCCCCAGGCAAATCTAGCGCTCGTTTTCGGGCGCTTTTTTCGAGTTGTTAGACTTCGGAGAATCTCAACTTGAAGCTCAACCGACGATTTCCGGCTCTTTTCGGCGCAAAACCCCACAAACCAAGCCGAAATCGAACATCGCGCAACATAAGACGTCTAACAACTCGAAAATCTTGCCCGCAAGCGAAGGCGACATTGGAAAAATTGCAAATGGGCAAACTTAGCCTTTAACTTAAGTAAGTTAACTACTCGGAGTGCGATGACGCCCTCTCTCCACGATCCTCTACTCTGCAGCCAGCTTGTAGCCGACGCGCCAGACGGTGAGCAGGTAACGGGGCTCGCTGGGATTATCCTCGATCTTCTCGCGAATCTTGCGCATGAAGACCGTAATGGAGTTCTCGTCCACCTCGGCCACCTCGCCCCACAGATGCTCGTAGATGCGGCGTCGCGTGAACACCTCACCGGGGCTTTCGGCCAAAAGCGCAAGTATTTCGAATTCCTTGGCCGTCAGCGGAACTGTCTCGCCGTGCAAATGCACTTCGTAGCGATCGAAGAACACTTCCAGATCTCCGATGCGACACGGTTCGCGACGCACCGGCTCACTGGCATCGGTCGAATTTTTTCGTGCATGTTCGATGTCGCCGCGATGACGCCGCACATGGGCATCGATGCGCAGCAGCAGCTCATCGGCGATGAAGGGCTTGGTCACGTAGTCGTCGGCACCGGCCTTGAAGCCCGTGCTCTTGTCTACGATGTCGTTTTTCGCCGTGAGAAAGATAACGGGAATGCGACGTCCCTCCTCGCGCATTTGCTGGCAAACGTCGAAGCCATTCATGCCGGGCATCATCACGTCGAGAAGCAGCAGATCGGGACGCTCATCATCCAACAGTCGAAGCCCCTCTCGGCCGCCAAGAGCTCCGCAGAACTCGTAGCCCGCTTCTTCCACAACGGCTCGAAGGCTTCCGTGGATACCCGGATCGTCGTCGATAAGCATTACCTTAATGGGTCGATTCATGATTGTTCCCCCTTCGGGAGATCTTCGCCGCTAGACTCGCTATCAGATTTGTCGTCCTTCTCTGCTGCTTCACGTGAAACCGGTCCGGACACAGGGATGCGCACAACAAAAGAGGCTCCCTGACCCAGTTCGCTTTCCACGCTCACCGAGCCACCGTGCATCTCGGCGTACTCACGCACGATGGCGAGTCCCAATCCCGTACCGTTGTAGCGCCGAGTGGATGATGAATCCACCTGCACAAACTTCTCGAAAATACGTTCCTGATCTGCGGCATCTATGCCGATGCCGCTATCAGCCACCGTAAGCCATACCTCATCGACAGCGTCTTTTGAGCTGGCAGGGTGGAAAGCGGCCCCAAGATGCACGGTACCCCCGTCAGGGGTGAACTTCACCGCGTTGCCACACAGATTCTGCAGCACGTGGACGAGCTTGTCGAAATCGCCTCGTACCAGCGGCACATCCGGCGCCACCTCGCTTGTAAATTCCAAATGCTCCTTAGCCGCCAGGGGCCCTACCGTGGCGCGCACGATGCCCACCACATCGCCGACGTCCACCACTTCCAGACTCAGCTTCACGCGACCGGCATCAAGACGACTCATCTCCAGGATGTCGTTGATCATCAGCATGAGCGCCTGGGAGTTAGCTTCGATGCCCGCCAAGGCCTTAGCCTCGTTCTCGTCAGCTCCTGCACGATGCTTGCTCAGCAGATCGGCAAAGGCCACGATGGAAGTGAGCGGCGTGCGCAGCTCATGGCTCACCATAGAGAGGAAGTCGCTCTTGTACTGGTTCTCATCCACCAGCTGAGCGTTAACCGCTTCCAGCTGGCGACGCTGCTGCTCGAGCACCTCATTAGCCCGCTGCAGCTGCGCCGTCCGATCGGCCACCTCGTCTTCAAGCCCTGCGTAAACATCAGCAAGCTCGTGGGCCATGTCGTTGAAGGCCGTCGTGAGCGAACTCATCTCCTGAGACGATTCGCTATAGCTGAGACGCACGTCAAGATTGCCCTCGGACACCTCGTCCACGCCGGAACGAATTTTGCCCAAAGGCCGTGTGACCAAATAGGTCAACGCCACGTACACCACGACCAAGCACACCGCCAGCATAATGGCGAAGAACAGAACATCTTGCGCAATGGACTCCCGCTCGTTGGCCTGGTACACGTCAAGCGGCATGATGATGCTGATGGCACCGCCCACGTCCCCCATCTTCCAGCCTTCCTTGGGAGCGCCAGTGACGTCCAGCTCGCCGGCTGGTTCGCCGTGACACTGCAGGCAGGCCTCTTCTATGGTCATGGGAGCCACATAGCGAAAGACCTGGCGTCCCTCGTAGTCGGCGAAGCCGTAGTAGTCGGCGCGACTTGCATCGTCGTGGAACGCGGAGAGCGCGGCCGCCTCGTAGCCATCGGGCTCACCAGCTTTATTGCGCGGATTGAAATTCACGAACCGCGTCGTGTAATCGGAATGCATCGTGAAAGACTGACCGATGATGCGACCAGCAATGGCGCAGTGAAGCCCTTGGTACACGCCATCTTCCGTGAAGGCCACTTGGGCCAGGCGGTCTTGATTGGCCACCATGAATTCCCAGACGGCATCCATTTGCTGAGCGAGGGCGCGCGCCTGCTCCCGCAACTCGTTTTCCATTTGGGCATGCTTGTTTGCGGAAGTCCAAACCAAGTTCGCGCCGAGCGACACCGCCAGCAGCACGGCGATCAGGCAGAGAAATTTGGTTTTCAGCTTCATCGGCGCGCCCCCTTCCACCTTCGACCAGTGTAGCGCGGAAAGCCGGGCCGTGCGACGGGAGGGGGGTCGCACGGCCCGGCTCAGCGGGAAGATGGCTACAGAACGAGCTGCTTCGGCTCGCCGGAAAGAGCCGATTGACGGGCATCGATAACCACGGAGGGATCGGTGGTGGGCTCGGGCAGCACCGAGACCACATTCACGCCATCGGGATGAGCGGCCCGCAGCTCTTCAATGGGCCCAAAATCCAAAGCACGCATGGGACAAGCTGCCACGCAAGCCGGCTTCTCCCCTGCCGCACGGAGATCGATGCATCCATCACAACGATGCACCACGTTGAGCTCCTCAATAAGCACCGGGTGGCCGTAGGGACAAGCCTTCACGCAGTAGCCGCAGCCGATGCACGCCTCGTCATCGTGCTGCACCGTGCCGTCTTCCTCATTGATATAGGTAGCACCGGCAGGGCACACTTCCACGCAGGCCGGGGTATGGCAGTGGTTGCAGGCACCGGAGTAGTGAAAAGTGGCGGGCTTGGGAAATTCTCCCACTTCGAAGCTTTCCACTCGGCGGAACAGATAGCCTACCTCGAGATCATTCTTGTCTTTGCAGGCCACCTGGCACGTACGGCAGCCGATGCAAGCCTGCTGGTTGAAATAGAAGCCCTGCGGGTTCTTGTTCTCTTTCACGTCAGCCATAGGTTACTCACCATCCTTGCAGACAATGCGAAGCGGCTGCTCGGCATCAGGAGCCAAAGCCTCGCCCGTGTACTTCTCAATCTTGCAGAGCGCGGAATTGTAGCCCGACACGCCCTGACCGTTGGGGGCGGGGCCCGTCAGGTAGTTGTCGGCGCCGGCCGCATCGATACCAGTCTCTTCGTCCACGGCCACCCACGCGCCGTGAGGCAGGGCCACCACGCCGGGCATGAGGCCCGCATACACGCAGGCGTTGCGCACGCACTGGCCGTAGGGGCTCGAGACGAGCACCGTGTCGCCGTCGGACACCCCGGCCGCATCGGCGTCGGCAGTGCTGATGAACACCGGGTTCGTCCACGCCTCGCGCAACCAGCCGATATTGTCGAACACCGAGTGAGCACGACGCAGATAGTGGGGGTTCATCACCTGCAGGGGATACTCAGCCCCGGACGCGGAGGCGTCCTCGTAGCCGTTGGTCACCTTCACATAGGTGGGAATGGGGGTCACCGTGTCCCAACCCATGGCCGAGAACGTGTCCGCAAGCGTCTGGCTGTATATCTCCAGCTTACCGGAGGGCGTTTCCAGCGGATTAGCCTCGGGGTCTTCCACGAAGTCCTTGAAAGCAATATAGCCGTAGTTGTCGTCGGGAGTGCGCTTGACCTGATACACGCCGAGCTGCTTGAGCTCCTGATAGGCCAGCTTGCCCTCCTGGGGCTCGCCTTCCACGCCCAGCTCGTCGATGTCTTCCTGGGTGATGCCCACGGCCGGCACATAGGTTTTGCCGTCCTCGTCGCACACCTCCATGGAAGCCAGCTGATTGAAATACTGCTGCTTCACATCGAAGGGGTACACATCAGCGCGCGCGATGCCCAGCTTCTCGGCTAGCTCGCAGGCAATGTCCTGGTCGGACTTTGCCTCGTACAAGGGGTCGATGATCTGCTGATAGGCCACCATCATCTCGCGGTTCGACTTATGGCCGAGCGTGCCGCCGAACAGGCCGTCGAAGCGCTCCCACTCGGTGGTGAGGGGCAGGATGATGTCGGCGTAGCGGGCGGCCGAGGTAAAGAACTGGGCATGGGCCACCACCATGTCCACCTTGCGATGGGCCTCGATGGCGCGAGCCATACCCACGTTGGTCTGCAGCTTGTTGCCGCTGGAGTGGTAGATGACGTGGATGTCGATGTCGCGCTTCTCGGCCGGGTCGTAGTGCTTCGTGCCCGTGAAAGTATAAGTGCCATCGATGACGGCATCCCACACCTCGTTGCCATTGATGTGGTCATCCACGGGGTTCTTGATCTCGGGCAGGCCGTCCTTGCCGGCCTTAATGAGAGCCGGCCCGCCATTACCCGAAGTCACATGCATGGTGGAACCCGTCATGTGGCCCGACTTGCCCATGTGGCCGCCCATGGCGCCCACGGTCATGACGAGCTGGGGCAGGTTGTCGGTGTTGTTGACGCGGGCCGAGGCAGCCGACACGAGGAAGCCCACCTTGTGATCCTTGCCCATAGCGCGGGCCAGATTGCGGATGGCCTCGGGCGAGGCACCGCAGATTTCGCTGGCCCATTCCGGCGTTTTCGGCGTGTTGTCGTAGGCGCCCTGCACGTAGTCCTTGAAGTTCGTCTGCTGTTTAGCATCGGACGGCATATGCTCGGCATCGAAGCCCACGGTGCAGCGGTTCAGGAAGTCCCAGTCAATGAGGCCCTCAGCCTCGTCGGCCTCCAGCATGGCGTAGGCCACGCCGAGCAGGAAGGCCATGTCGGTGGCCGGGCGAATGGGAATCCACTCCGCATCCAAGGTGGCCGCCGTCTCGCTGTACATGGGATCAACGACGATGAACTTCGCGCCGGCGGCCTTGGCCTGCCAGTAGTTCCACATTTGGCTGCCCGCAGCGCTCCAGGCCGGGTTCATAGCCATCATGACGATGGTCTCGCAGTTGCGCAGGTCGTAACGGTCGTTGATAGTCTGGTCCTGCATGTTGTCGTGATGGAACCCGATGACGAACGGAGTCTTCGACCAGGAGCCATAGGAGTTGGTGTCCCAGAAGTTCGTGAAGCCGCCGAAGGCGCCCATGGTGCGGGTCATCTCAGGATTCCAACCCTTCAGGAGCAGGATGGAGCGGTTCCCATGCTGCTCCTTGGCGCGAGTCAGGCCCTGAGCCACCAGATCGAGCGCCTCGTCCCAGCTCACACGCTCCCACTCGTCCTTGCCGCGCAACTCGCCATTGGGAGCGTCCAGGCTCCAGCCGGCGCGCTTGAGCGGATACTTGATGCGATCCTCGGCGAACACCTGCTTGCGCTGGCTGCGGCCGCGCAGGCACCCGCGCTGCTGCGGATAGTCCGGACTGTCCTCGTGGGTGTCGTCGGTCTTCTGGCGCACGACAACGCCGTCTTGCACAAGCACCTTGTTCAGGCAGCGGCCGCCGCAGTTATGCCAGCAAGCCGCCGTCTTCCACTCACCCGAAACGATATCGCGACCGACCGGATGGGCAGCTTCAGCATCTTCACCCGTAGCGGCCAAATCGCTCGTAGCCGGAGCGCAAGCAGTCAGCGAGCTAGCCGCGGCCAAAGCCGTAGCAGCCGTAGTGGCTTTGATAAAGCTGCGGCGAGTAAGATGCGCAGCGCCTCGAATCGTCGCACGCGAATCGGCTTGGAGCGTCTCTTCATTGCGAGCCATAGGTCCTCCTCTTCTCCCTTACTCAGAAGCACGTTCTCCTCAACGTGCCTACAAGAGTATGGGAACCACCTCCAAATAGCCATTACCTCCAGGCGCAGTCTTTCTTTCCAAATTATTAATTGCCCTGAGGCCGAGTGTTCTTCGAGCCGACGCAGACAATTCTCTCCGCTGAAAAATCTCCGCTTTGGGAGATTCTTTCACGAATTTTTCTCCCAAATCAGAATTACCCGTACTCCTCCCCTCCGTAGTTCTAATAGGTCTTTGCAGGGAACCCCTTGCAAACTTAGAGGAACTTAGAAGCTATCATGGAAGAGAATTCTTTCACTCCAAGCGGTAAATCCCGCTGGAAGTCCTTTAATACTCGACCAGGCTGTAGGTGTCGATGGATTGGCGCTGGTGCATGATGCAGTACACCGTATCAGTCTGCCAGCGCCCTGAGGGGCACGACGTAAATGCCCTCTTCCACTTCTCTAGCATACGAGCCAATGCCGGTTATCACACAGAGGAACTCTGGAGGACACCCCTGCGCTCGTGGGTTTTCTGCAACTTTCTTCCGCAGCCGCCTGAGAGATTTCACCGCATCGGGAACCTTCTCTTCGCTGAGCTTGAACTCGAAGGCAGCCCATCTACCATCCAGGGTCTCTATGACAGCATCGGCCTCCAACCCCGAATCGTCCCGATAGTAGTAAACAGCCGCCGGCATTGAAGGATCCATCGCCTGGGCGTATACCTTGAGATCGCGAATGCAAAGATTCTCGAAAACAAGACCGAAGGTCTGCCCATCCGCGAGGAGGGAATCCGGCGAGAGCAGCAACAGGGCGGCGGCCAACGACGGATCGGCGAAGTAGCGCTTCGGCTTCGTCGCTAGGCGTTTTTTCGAGCGCTTTGGCGGCACCCAGCCCGGCACCTCCTCGACAAGGTAGATCGAACGAAGAAACTCCAGGTATGAGGCGAGCGTCTGCTCGGTTACGAGGGATGATGGGTTGTCCTCTCCGCCGTACATGTCGCTGATGATGGTCTTGTAGGTTGGGGACTGCCCCAGGTTGCGAGCAATCGACGAGCACAACCGGCGGGTCACCTCTCCACTCTTACCATGCCTAGGCGCGCTCTTTTCGAAGACAAGGCGCAAGTATTCCCTTGCTACGAGTTGACCGTTTTCAGCAGAAAGATCGAGGGCCTCGGGCCATCCTCCGCGACAGATTAACTCAGCCAGTTGGCGCGTATCACTTTCGACTCTCGCTGGCTGAAATCGGCGGGCGAACAAATCGCGAAGCGAGACGGAACATGCAGACTCCCCCGACTCGGCCAAGCTGAAGGGGTACATCCTCACAGAGCCAATCCGGCCCGCGCCACTATGCCTGTTCTGGCCCTCTTGGTCATCGGACAAGATCGGGGCGGACGACCCAGTCAGAAGCCACGCCCCCCTTAACCCCCGCTCATCATCTATGGCATGACGAACTGCATTCCAAATCGCAGGCGCAAGTTGCCATTCGTCTATAACGTGGGGGCGATCGCCTATGAGCATGAGTTTTGGGTCGGCACGAGCCATGTCCAACTCTTCATCCACATAGCTGACGCTTTGCGCATGGGCCAAAGCCGTCCACGTCTTTCCGCACCACTTCGTGCCAGCCACCTCTACGCCTCCGAAGACCTCGAGATAGCGCTCTATTTGTCCGTCCACAAGACGCGGAAGATACCCATTCTTTACAAGCGTTTTCCGAGACATGGCCCATGCAACCTTTTCTCTACGAGCGGCCTCTTTGCATTGGCCTTATATTAACAGAGTATTCATGTTTTCCCGAATTTCTAATTCATGTTTTCCCGAATTTTTGATTCATGCTTTTCCGAATTGTACTGATTCTGGGTTGATTCACTTGGCCCTATTCTGGGTTGAGTGTTAATACTCGATGAGGCTGTAGGTGTCGATGTTCTGACGCTGATGCATGATGCGGTACACCGTAAGCGTGGTGGCGTTGTAGCGGTAGTAGATGATGTAGGGGCCCGCAAGCGTCGTGCGGTACTCGTGCTCGAGATGGTCGTCGGTAAAGTGGCCGCCGACGTCCGGAAAGGTTCGCACGGTTTCCAAAGCCGCATCGATGCCCTTTATCGCATCGAGGGCCGCCTGGGGCATTCCCCGCTCGAGGCCGAGGTAGATGGCGATGGACTCCCGATCGAGCTGCGCCCGCGGACGCCATGCAAGATCAAGCATAGTCGAGCCCCCATACCTTGAAGATTTCGGCCATGCGCGCGTCGGATTCCTCCGCTGTGAGCGCCTCCGGGCGGTAGCGCTCTTCAATTTCCGCCTCACGCAAGGCGAGGAACATGCGGTTGCGCTGAGCGGCGGCCTCATAAGCGGCGCAGTCTTCCAGCACATAGGCCGGCACACCGTTTTTCGTGAGGATGATGGGTTCCTGGCTCTCCGTCGCCTGAGCGCACACGTCATTGAACTGCGTGCGCAAATCAGTGATAGGTCGAATAAGCGGAAGCGCTGCCACAGCGGCTGTCATAAGGCACCTACTTTCATTACCATAATTATGGTATGAATTATAGATGCTTTAATAGGCAAGTCAAGCAACACGTCTATGAGAACTCTTGCGTGTTATTCAGCTAGAACAAATTATCCGAGGCCCTCTGTTATCCGAAGTTGGCGACGGCGGTGTCAATGGCGGCGAGGTTCATGGCGACGAACTGGGGCTTCACGCAGGCGCGTACCGCATCCTTCACCTCGTCGATGGTGAGCGGCACCCGGCCCTGGGCCACGGCCACGGCGAGCAGCATCATGTTGAGGGACTTGCGGGAGCCCGCACCGGCCTCGCGCACGAGGGCCTCGTCATCCACGGGGATGAACAGGGGCACCGGGTAGCCTTCCACACCGGGGGCTTCGGCGTCCTGGGTGTTGGCCTTGGCATTCGGCGCAATGGCGACCTCGGCCGCTTGCTCGCGGGACGCCTCCGCCTGAAGAGAATTCGCCAAAGCCGCCACCACGTCGCCGGCGCGATAGGGCTGGCTCGACAGGGCCGCGGTCACCGGTTGGATAGCCGTCGTCGCCGTGACGAGCACGCCGCCGGGCGCCAGAAACGGCAGGGCGCGGGCTGCCTCGCCGGGCTCCAGGGCGATGACGATATCGGCCGTGCCGGGGGTGATGAGCGGCGAGAACACCGCCTCGCCGTTCGAGCCCATGCGCACGTGACTCGTCACGTTGCCGCCGCGCTGGGCCATGCCGATGGTCTCGGCCGTGCGCACCTGCCAGCCCTTGTTCTGCGCCGCCTGGGCCAGCACCTTCGCGGCCAGCACCGTGCCCTGGCCGCCCACGCCCGCAAGCAGAATGTCAATCATCGCACGCCTCCTTCCTCCGACAGCGGCAATCCCGCCAAGGGGCCAGTCGGCCCTTCGGAATGCACGATGCGTTCTGCCACTGGCACCCCTTCGGCTGCCCCCAACACCTCACCAGGCGTCTCGTTCGGCTCGCCTGCTATCTCCGTTTCCTGGAAGTCGTTCATCTCATCAGTCAGTACACGAGGGATCGGCCCCGTTTGGAACGGGTCGGGGTTCGGAGCGTAGATGGCCGGCTCGGCCGGAACCGCACCGCCAAAACCCACGGCACCCTGGATGGCGTTAAAGGAGCACACCTGCACGCAGAGCGCGCAGCCATCGCACAAGCTCGTATCCACAAAAGCTTGACCACGCGTGCCCGACTTCGGACCGCGCAGCCCCTCATCGAAGCCGATGCCAGGACACCCGATGGAGGTGATGCACTTCTTGCAGCCGGTGCACTTGTCGGCATCGATCGTCACTGGAGCATCGGGCTTCTTCAGCTGAATGCACGGCGCACGGAAGATGATGGCCGAGGGCCCCTCGTAGTCGATGGCCGCGCGGGCCGCCGCCACGGAGCTTTCCAGACTGTGAGGATTGGCGAACCCGATGTGCTGGATGCCGAGGCCGTGCAGCACTTCCTCAATGACGATGGGGCGGCGCCGCTCGCCCATGAGCGTGACGCCCGTACCCGGGTGGGGCTGACTGCCCGTCATGGCCGTGGTGGCATTGTCCAGGATAGCGAAGGTGACGTCGTGGCCGTTGTACACTGCATTCGCGATACCGGTCATAGCGCTGGCGAAGAACGTGGAGTCGCCCACGAAAGCCACTTGCTTCTTGTCCGGCTCGGCCACGGCAAAGCCCTGGGCCATGGTGATGCCCGCGCCCATGCACAGGCAGGTGTCCACCGCATCGAGCGGCTGGGCGTTGCCAAGCGTGTAGCAGCCGATGTCCCCGCACAGCACAGCCTCACGGCCGCGAAGCGCCTGCTTCACGGCATAGAAGCTGCCGCGGTGAGGGCAGCCCGCGCACAGCACCGGCGGCCGCACGGGTAACGGGCCCTCGTAGCTGAGATCGTTGGCGCCGATGGTGGACGCCACCAGGGCGGCGAGCCCATTGGGGCGGTGGGTGCGATCGAAGAACCGGCCCAGGCGGCCGGCGATGTTCTCCGTCGTGTTCTCGCCGCGATCGTTAGCCTCGCCGGTCAGCTTGCCGTGCACCCGCAGCGGCAGATGGCGCGCCCCGGCCAGCTTCAGCATCTCCTCTTCCAGCACGGAATCGAGTTCTTCGAAGACGATCACATCGGTCAGCCCCTCGGCAAAGGCCGCCGCCGTCTCAGTCGGGAAAGGATACGGCGTCCCCACAGCTATGAAGCGGTAGCGCGGCACGGGGATGCCGGCACGAGCGGCCTGAGACGTGATGAGCGTCAGCGCCTCGCGAGCATAGGCTGCCGATACACCGCCAGCCACAATGCCCACCGCAGGAGCGGGCGCTCCAGCACCTTCGACGCCATTCTGCGCGCAAGCGCCCTCGCCTTCCCCGCCCCCTTCGAACACTTCGTTGAACTGCGCGAATGCGGGGTCATGAGCGTAGTCCCAAGCTATTTGGGCCAAGCGGCGGTTAATCTCGCCGTGACCCTCGTAGGCGCGCTTGGGGAAGATGACCCACTTCGGATCCTTCTGGAAACCTTCTTCAGGCAGCGGACGGCCATGAGTCTCTTCGGCCACCTCGAAGAACGTGGAAGCGTGGTTGATGCGCGTCGTGGGACGCACGATGACCGGCGTGTGGTAGCGCTCGGACAGCTCGAAGGCGGCCTGCATCATGGCGAAACCCTGCTCGGGTGTGGCCGGATCGAGCACCGGCACCTTCGCGAAGGAGCCGAACCGGCGCGTGTCCTGCTCGGTTTGGGAGGAGATGGGGCCCGGATCGTCGGCCACGAACAGCACGCAGCCGCCGCCCGTGCCCACGTAGTTCAGCGACATGAGCGCATCGGAAGCGACATTGAGCCCCACCTGCTTGCAGGTGAACAGCACCCGCGCGCCGCAGTAGGACGCGCCGGCCAGCATCTCGAGCGCCGCCTTCTCGTTGGTGGACCATTCCACATGCACGTCCTGGGCCGCGCCCGCCGCGTGCAGCTTCGCCACGGTTTCCACCAGCTCGGACGATGGCGTGCCGGGATACCCCGCCACCACGTTCACCCCGGCCTCTAAGGCTGCGTGGGCAAACGCCTCGTTTCCCATCAGAAGTTTCTTCGCCATATTCGTTCCGCCACTCTCGTCAACCTGTTGGAACAACCTGTCCGTTGGCGTCAGCCTAACGGACGCTCTTTCCGTCGGTATCAACTTACTACCTACCCGCCGACTCAATCTACTGGGACAATTTGCCTATCGGCTTTTCGCCAAAAATTGCGGTTGTTAGCATTTTCTGCAGACATTCGAGACGGAAGACCTCGCCTCATGTCCATTTTCTGCCCCGAAATTGAACCATTTGCCCTCATTGACGTCATTTTCGCCCCTCAGATTTCCCGCGGCTCCACTGCGGATGCTAACAAACGCAATTTTTGGGAAAAAATCGGAGACCGAATCGCCTGCAACCACGAACAAGGCCGCCTCTGCCACGCAAACCGTCGAGCAAATTGCGTGGCGCAGACCGCACCCATTACAAGACGAGAACGCCTAGGAGGCCATCTCCGCCTTCAGGTCGACCACCTTCTGCAGCATGACTTCGTCATTCGTGCCCATCATCTGCACGGCCAAAATGGCGGCGTTCTTCGCACCGTTGATGGCCACGCAAGCCACCGGCACGCCCGAGGGCATCTGCACCATGGAGAGCAGCGAATCCAGGCCGCCCAAATCGCTCGTCTTCATGGGCACGGCGATAACCGGCAGCGGCGTAAAGGCCGCCACGACCCCACCCAAGTGCGCCGCTTTGCCGGCAGCAGCGATGATGACCTTGATGCCGCGGTCGTGAGCCGTTTCCGCCCACTCGTGCACCACGGCCGGCTTGCGATGGGCGCTCGCCACCTTCACCTCGTAGGGCACGCCCATGGCGTCCAGCTGCGCCATGCACGGCTCCGTGGCCGGCATGTCCGATTCCGATCCCATAATGATGCCGACTACCGGCGTCTCTTCTGCCATGTTCGCGTCCTTTCATCAGTTTGTCGCAGGCCAACCCCGCATCGTAAGTTGTCGCCCATTATAAAACCGTCTCGTGGCAAATCGCCTACGAATGGCCGGGCTTCGCCCCAGTCGGTAGCCGATGACCTATGGTGGGAAGACCATCAACTTGAAGGAGGCCCCCATGAGCACGGAAACTTACCGCGACCACGTAGAGCAGCAGGAGAAGCACATAAAAGACCACATCGGCGACGAGATTCGCAAGGTCAAAGAGCGCGAAGAGCGCGAGACCCACGGGTTCCATGACGCCATCGGCGACGAAATTGCCCATGAGGAAAAGGCCGAGCGCCGCCAGCAAGACGAAACCGATGCCGCCCTCACCGAAACCGCCGACACCATCTTGCGCGGAGAATAGGCGATTCCCGAAAAAACTTCTTGCGCCCGCGCACCAAGTCGGGTATTATCAACTTCGCTCTTTTGGCAAAGCTGAAACAGCACCTGCGGGCGTGGCGGAATTGGCAGACGCGTACGGTTCAGGTCCGTATGGGGGCAACCCCATGGAGGTTCAAGTCCTCTCGCCCGCACCATTTTGAAACGAACGCCCTCTCCGGAGGGCGTTTTTCATTTTCTGTTCAATCACTTCTCACGGGCAATGACGCAACTAGGGGTCATCGGCAAGTAAGGACAAGAACAAAAACCGCATCCTGCAGAGGGCCAAGTGCAGCATTTTTGCAGCAATGCTGCAACCTCACAATACAGCAACACCGCGGTTCGTCTTCCAAGCTTCAGATTGCTTTCTCGCCCGTAACAAGCGATATCCACCGTCCCGCCCCTAAGGCTCATTGCCGACAATGGAGAGAGCCGAATAGCAGCAGGCACGACCAACCACGCTGCTCTATCTTGCACGGGAGGCATCTCATGAAGAAAACCGCTCCGCTGAGCGCCATTGCGAAAACCGCCGCCGGCGTGGGCGCCGTTGCCGCCACCGTTGCACTCGGCATGCTCGTCAAGCGCCAGCGTGTGCGCGCAACCTGCAAGCCGTTCTACAGCGGGGCCACCCGCTGCTTCAAGATCCCCGGATTGAACGAGGGATTCGTGCCCCAGGATCTCTTCTATCTGGACGACGAAAAAACCTGGCTGTTCAGCGGCTACGAGGCTAACCGGAAACCGTCGCCGATCTTCCAAGTGAGCGAGGACGGGCACGTGCGGCGCCACGAGGTGCTTTTTCCCAGCGGCTCCCTTTACCGCGGCCACGGAGCCGCCATCACCGCCGCGGGCCCCTTCGTCTTTCTCACGGTTCGCGACGGATTTGCGACCATCGACCGCGCGACCCTCGCCGATGCAGCCGACGGCGACATCCTGCAGGCCACCGGGCACCGCGCGATCCCCCTTTTGCCCGCGTTCATGAACGTGCAGAAGGGCATGCTCTACATCGGCGAATTCCAGCACCGGATCTTCTACCCCACCCCGAAAAGCCACTGGCTACGCTGCCCTTCCGGCGAGACCAACCCAGCGCTCGCGTTCGCCTACGCGCCCCACGACCACGGCCCCTTCGGATTTGGGGAGCATCCGGCGGCGGTGTATTCCATCCCCGGAAATGTGCAGGGGCTGTGCGTCACGCCCGACGGCAATATCGCGCTCAGCTTGGCCTGGGGCTTCGGCGATGCGGAGATTCGCATCTACGACCCCGCCCGGGCGCACCGCGGCGGCAGCTACATGGTGGAAGGCCATCACTGCCCGCTTTATTTTCTCGACGACGCGACGCTCATGCAGACGCTGACCGTGCCACCCATGGCCGAGGGCATCGACACCCACGATGGCCAGGTGTACCTCGCGAATGAGTCGGCCAGCAACTTATACCTGCTCGGCAAGTTCTTCGGCGGCAGCTACGTGTACTCCTTCCCCACTTCCTAAGGAACGCGCCGAACCTACCCCCATATATCCTTATGTACTGGAGGCCTTGCCAAAGACGAAGCGAATTGTCACCGCCCCCAAAAGCGCGCGCGCAACAAGCGTGCCTCCTATGACCTTGAGTAACTTTCGCGCGCGATTTCCCATGACATGACGCCTTTGCCGAGCTCCTTTGCCGAGCCGGCACCCTTTTTCGGAAATAGATGGGAGTTTCGAGCAGCTGGCCATACGAAATAGGGAAGTAGACGGGAGTTTCGAGCATTTTCGGAACGAATTAAGCGCTCCAGAGCCCGTTTCATGCTCGAAACTCGCGTTTATTTCCGCAGACGCGCTCGAAACTCCCATCTATTTCCGAAATCGCAGTTATCGCGAAGATAAGAAGCGCCAAGCCTGAACAGCTCTCGGTATTTTTCCGATAGACAACAACTCAAAGAAAGACGAATGACAGGTCGCGGATGGAAAGAAAAGACTTCCTTGGCCCCTCTACACTTACCTCGATGCTTTTGCTCAGAAAACAATGCTGCCATCGAGACGAGGAGACCACCATGACCACTCCCGCAAAACGAACCACTCGCTCCTTCGCGGCTTTCGTTCTCGCCTTGTGCCTGGCTGCGTCTCTCACCTCCTGCGCCTACAGCGCCTTGGCCGCAACGAACGGCGACGAGGGCACCGAGGCAACAACGAGCGCCACAGAAGAGGCGGATGCCACCGAGACGCCCGCCACAGCGGCTGAGACCCCCGCCACAGCGGCCGAGATCCCCACCACCGCGACAATCATGTACTACGAGAACGTCAGCTACGACGACGGTGACACCGAGCCCGACGAGAATGGCCGGGTGCTGCTAGGCAGCTACGAACTCACCGACGTGCACGTAGGGCAGACGCTGAATGCGTGGAATTACGTGGTCGACATCCCCGGACATTTCTTCTGGGACGGCTGGCCGCAAAATCTCACGCTGACCGACAACCCTTCCGACAACGTCATCAACCTCTTCTACTTCAAGCTGTGGAACAACGAGTACACCGTGAACTATTACCTCATGGAAAACGCCGATCTGACCGCCGACAACTGGAAGGACGCACTGGCGCCCGACGACGTGAAGTTCGTCAAGATGGGGTCGGAGACCTTCACCGACCAGCGCTTCGACAAACTCGTCAAGGGCGACGCCTACGAGTACAAGATTGACGGCACTTACGTGGTGGACACCTACCCGTCCGAGATACGCGTGGGCGTCAACCCCGACGACAACGTCATCAACGTGCTTTACGTGCCCGATTCCGCGAATCTGCCCGACGATATTGAAGTGCCCACCGACACAACGCCGCCAAGCGATGCGACCCAGCCGGACGACACGACGCCGCCCGACGACAGCGGAAACGGCGACAACAGCGCCGACCAGCCCGCCGATGGCTCCGGAGCCGACAAACCAGCGGATGATTCCAGCGCCGACAAGCCCGCCGACACGCCGAGCACCGACGGAAGCGCTACGCCGAGCCTGCCGAACGATACCACCTTCGACAAAGACGAAATCGAAGGCGTGCTGCCCGACGACGTGAAAGACGAGGTGGTAAAAGATTTCATCGAATCGGGAGACGCGCAAGACAAGACAGAGATCACCGAAGAGATGATCGAGAACCCGGTGAGCAAATCCGACGCCGACTACGTGAAGAACGTCTACGAGACCGGCCTGAAAGAGGGCGAGAAGCTGGCCCAGACAGGAGATCTCGTGCCCCTCGCCATCATTGCGAGCATCGCTTTAGGAGCAGCGGCAGCGGGTGCCATCGCCTTCATCATGAACCGACGCGCCAAACGCTAAGCCCGCCACGCTGTCCGAAAAAGGGAATTACGGTGCAGCATCCCCCCCTCTCCCCTTTGCGAAAGATGCGAAACTCTGCGAAAGACCCGGCGGTGCCCGCAGCCCTACTCCCCCTTCGAGGTGAGGTGCCAGCCGTTGCAGTAGGGGCAGTGGTAGACGTGCAGGGGCGGGGCGCCGTGCTCGGCGCATTCTGCGGCGGTGAGCTCGGCTTCGTAGCGGCTGGCGTAGCGGTTCTTGCGCTCGCAGGATTTGCGGCGATGCGCGGCCTCGCGCTCCTCGTCGTGACGCTGACTGCGTGCGTTCTCGCTGGCGAACAGATCATCCATGCCGCCGAGGGATGCAGCGAATTCCGCCTTCTGCTTCTGCCACGCTGAGCGCTTCTTGCTGCCCACGGACGCCTCCCTTCCCGCAACGATTTCCGCGCAAATACCTCGAGCCATGCTATAATGCAAGCGATCGGTGCCCCGCTCAGCCGGGCGGCACTGGTTAATGACTAAGCCGGGTCTACTTTAGCATGGGGCCCGGCTTCTTCTTTGCCAACACCGTCCGTCACTCCTTCCTCACCAGGAAAAGCCCGATGATTCCGATAAACACAAGCATGAGATCGCACAGGGCAATGACAGTTTGTGTGTCCATGGGAAGCTCCTTTCTGGGAAGCCGCCCGGACGTGACGGGGCGCCGACCTTCATTGTAACCCAATTCTAGTCTCGCACAATCGTGGAATTTTCCGCTTACTAGATTCCCCGTTGACAATACTTTGATATCAAAGTATTTTGGATAGCGACGCTATTGGAAGCTCCTTCGGATGATCCGTCGAAGAGAGAGAAGGGAGGCGTGCGTGATCGGCATTCTGTACGAGTCGGACGAATGGTCCGACTGGAAGTTGGGACGCGAACTCGAGGCGACGCTGGCGGAGAACGCGCTCGCCGAAACCGTTCCAGCTGAAGCGAACTCGCAGACAGCGACAAGAGAAAGCGACGCAGCCGACAATTCCTGGCGTCACGTGCGCATGATCAACATGGAAGACGCCGACGCTGCGGAACAGGCCCGCAGCTGCGCCATGCTCGTGAGCCGGGTGTTCGCGAGCGCAGCCTTCCGCGGGCACCAGCGTTCTCACCGGGCCATGGAAGATATCATCGCCCTGGCCGAGGCTGAGGGCATCCCGCTCATCAATCCTGGTCGCGTCCATCACTTCGAAATCGACAAGCGCCTGGCCACCGAAACGCTGCGCAACGCGGGCATCACGGCTCCAGCTATCATCGCATGGGGGACACCCGCCGAGCTCGGCAGAGCGGCGGCCGACCTCGACGATTCGCGCTCTGTTGCTCTCAGCCGGGAAGAAGCCTCCGAGGCTTGGAGTCCCCGTGCATCAGAAGCCGAAATCGCCTCCCACAGATGGGCCCGGCCGACCCCGGACCAATGGACCTACCCTTGCATCATCAAGCCGAACTGCGGCGGTCGCACCACGCACACCGCTGTGCTGCGCAGCCCTGCCGACGCCCGCGCATTCCTGAGCGCAGCCCCCAATCTCGTCTTTATCGTGGAGCCCTACATCGAAGCCGCCGGCGGATTCCTCACGCGCATCGAGGTGGTGGACAGCCGCATCGCGCTCGTGGTGAAGCGGTCGGTGGCAGCGAGCGGGCTCTCCTCCTACCACGAGGGCTCCACCTACGAGCTCTACCCCGACTGCCCCGCCGCCGTCACCGATGCCGTGCTGGAAGCGGCCCGCATCTTGGACATCCAATTCGGCAGCTTCGACGTCATCGAGGCCGCCGAGGGCAACTTCATCATCGACGCCAACAGCGTGTCGAACGTGTCGGAAGACTGCACCGAGCTATTCGGCTTCGATCTTATGGCCGCCTACGCCCGAGCGCTGGCCGCCCGCTATCACACGCTGCGCAACGCCACAAATTAGCACTTCTCAAGAAAGGAGCCTCATGCTCACCATCCCCGAAGTCTACGACCTGTTCGGCCAAATCGGCTGCTGCAGCTTCACCACCCTCGATGGGCGCGGCGGCGTTGATTCCCGCATCGCGCACTTCTTTGCCTGCGACGAGGAGGGCCTCTACCTGCGCACCATGGACGTGAAGCCCTTCTACCGCCAGCTTGTGGAAGGTGGCAAGCTGTCCGTTTGCGGCGAGAAAACCGCCGCGCCCTGTAGCTGGGATGACGACAACATGCCGCATTTCCAGCCAGGCTTCATGGTGCGCGTCTCCGGGGATGTGCGCCTGCTCACGCGCGAGGAGGTGACCGAGAAGGCAGCGGCAAACCCGCAGTTCAACGTCGCCATATACGACATCAACAAGTATCCCGAGACCCGCGTGCTCGTGCTGCATTCCGCTTGGGGCGAGCTGTACGATTACGACTTCAACATGGTGCATCGCGACCACAAGATCCTCCGCGAGCGCTTCGCCTGGGGCGGTGCGACTTTCGAGGCGCCAGGGCTTTCCATCACCGATGCGTGCATCGAGTGCGGTGCCTGCGCCGATGCCTGCACCCACAAGGCCATCGTGGCCGGCACGCCCTACGCCATCCTCGGCGAACGCTGCGACGAGTGCGGCAACTGCTACCATGTCTGCCCTACCGGCGCTGTCATCAGCAAGGGCGTTTCGAAAGATTAGGAGACAGCCATGGGAAGAGAACCAGAAGAGAGCAGAGAAACTGCAGCCGCCGTTCCGAGCGCATCACACGCCTCGAGCGTCCAAGACGTCCCGAACATGCCCCCTCACGGCGATATCGTCAGCCTTATGAGCCGCACGCTCGGCGCGGCCAATCGTTACCTGGTGGAGCTCATGGCCCGCGAAGGGCTCGCCGGCATCGTGCCCTCCCACGGCGACATCCTCATGCAGCTGTTCGCCCACGACGCGATGTCCATGGCTGCTTTGGCTGAAGCCATCGGGAAGGATCCATCCACGGTGACGGCCCTCGTGCGCAAGCTGGCCAATGCCGGCTATGTGGAGAAAGCCCCCAACCCCCGCGACCGCCGCATGTGCGAGGTGCGTCTGACCGATGCGGGCCGTGCCCTGGAGCCGGCCATGGATCGCGTGTCCCATACGCTTATCACAACGCTGACAAATAGCATCCCCGCCGCCGACCTTGCCGCTACTTGCCGTACCATGAAAGCCATGCAAGAGAATATGAGTGCCGCAGACGATTCTGAATCGAAGCGTGAACCTGATTCCGAACCTGCAGCCGAAACCCGAGGAGACCGCCGATGAACCTTTCCCTATCCCGCAGCTTCCCCATCGCGAAGGCGGCCCTTGCTGCCGCCGTCATCGCCTGCGCCTTCGCCCTGGCCTGCAGTTTGGCCGGCTGCGCGTCGGGCGGCACCGGCAGCAGCAGTGCCGATGCCGACAACACCTCCGCCAGCACCGACGGCAAGACTCTGCGCGTGGCCATGGAGCTGGCCTACCCGCCCTTCGAAACGAAAGACGACGCCGGCAATCCGGAGGGCCTCGCCGTCGATTTCATCCGCGACTTCGGTGCCGCCTACGGCTACGATGTGCAGATTGAGAACACCGCCTGGGACGGCCTTATTCCCTCGCTGCAATCGGACAAGGCCGATCTCGTCATCAGTTCCATGACCATCACCGACGAGCGCAAGCAGTCCGTGGACTTCTCCGACGCCTACGCCATGGCCCAGCTGGCCATTCTGGCGAACGCAGATTCCGGCGTGGCCTCCATCGACGACTTGAACCAGCCCGGCAAGAAAGTGGCCGTGAAGACCGGCTCCACCGGCGACGTGTACGCCACGAAGAACCTAACCAATGCGGAGATCGTGCGTCTAGCCGACGAGAGCGCGTGCGTGACCGAAGTGGTGCAGGGCAAGGCCGACGGCTTCCTGTACGACCAGCTAACCATCTACCGCAACCATCAGGCGAACCCCGATACCACCGAGGCCGTGTTCATCCCCTTCCAGGACGCCGAGGAGTGGGGCATCGCCGTGAAGAAGGGCAACACGGAACTGCTCGACCAGCTGAACGCCTTCATCGCGCAGTCGAAAACCGACGGCGAGTTCGATCGCCTCACCGAGAAGTACCTCGCGGACGAAAAGAAGGCCTTCGACCAGTACGGCTTCAAGTGGTTCTTCGATTTCGAGTAATCTAGTCCCATGAAACGCCTCACCGCCATCACTCGCCCCTTCACCGTCGCCGCGGGCACGCCCGTGCGCCCGGCGAAGGCGGCCCTGAATTACCTGGCCGTGTGCGTGGTGGTCATCGCCGTGGTGTGGGCATCGCTGGCCGCGGCGGGTATCTCGCTGAACTTCGATTTCGTGGCCCAGTACCGCGTGCGCATCTGGGACGGCTTCTGCATGACCGTGGGCATTTCCGCAGCGTCCCTCGTACTGAGCCTGGTGCTCGGCGTGCTCGTGGCCGCGGGCCAAGGCGCGCGCTTCCTGCCGTTGCGCTATCTGTGCGACTTCTACGTGAAAATCATCCGCGGCACGCCGCTCATCGTGCAGGTGTACTTCTTCTACTACATCATCGGCACGGCCTGGGGCATCGACAACCGGGTGCTCGCCGGCATCATCATCCTGTCGCTGTTCTCGGGTGCCTACATCGCCGAAATCGTGCGCGGCAGCCTGCTGTCGCTGGACGCGGGGCAGATGGAAGCGGCCCGAGCCGTCGGCTTCACCCGCGCCCAAACCTTGCGCTACGTGGTGGCGCCGCAACTGGTGGCGCGCACGCTGCCCGCGCTTACGGGACAGGTGGCCTCCATCATCAAGGATTCGTCGCTGCTGTCGGTCATCGCCGTCATCGAGCTGACCCAGACCATGCGCGAGATCACCGCCACGAACTACAACTTCTTCGGCGGGTTTCTGCTGCTCGGCGCGCTGTATCTGGTGCTCACGCTGCCCATCATGGCGGTAAGCCGCCACTTCGAGAAAAGGCTCGACTATGCGCACTAGAGCAGCAAAACATTTGCGTCGGCCGGGCGCCTTGGCCCTTATAGCCCGGGAGGCGAACCATGCGCATTAGCCTCGATCATCTGTGCAAGTCCTTCGACGGCGTAGAAGTCCTGCGCGACATCACCTTCGATGAGGAGGTATCGGCACTCGCCATCATCGGCCCCTCTGGCGGTGGAAAGTCCACGCTGCTGCGCATCATCGGCGGCCTGGAGGCGCCGACCTCTGGCACCATGGCCGTAGACGGCAGCCCCGTCTCCTTCGACGAAGCGTCCCTGCGCGCCTACCGCGCCACCTTGGGCTTCGTCTTTCAAGACGGTGGCCTGTTCCACCACATGACTGCTTTGGAAAACGTGGCGCTTCCCTTGCGGGTGGTTCATGGCGCCAGCTCCGACGAGGCCGACGATCGCGCCCGCGAACTGCTCGCGCGCCTCGGTTTGGAAGACTCCCTGGCCAAGCGGCCAGCCCAGCTGTCCGGCGGCCAAAAGCAGCGCGTCGCCATCGCCCGTGCGCTCGCCGCCCGCCCGCGCCTTCTTCTGCTGGACGAGCCCACAAGCGCCCTGGATCCGGAGTTCACCACCGAAGTGCTCGACGTCGTGCGTGACCTCGCGGAAGCTGGCACGCGCTTCATCATCGTCACTCACGAGATGGGCTTCGCCCGCCACGCCTGCGACCACGTCGCCTTCCTCTATGGCGGCCGCCTTCTGGAGTACGGCGACGCCGCCCGCCTCTTCGACCACCCCGAAACCCCCGAACTCACCCGCTTCCTCAGCCGCCTTCTGGAATGGAGCATGTAAAAGAGGCGACCCACGGATCGCCTCTCAGTCGGTGCGAAAGATATGTTTGCTTGGAACTGACGCTTTGCGGAGCGAAGGCAAGCCCTACTCCAGGCCCATCTCCTTCTTCAGGCGGGCCAGGTCGTCGTCGACGGCGGCTTCGGCGCCGGCGGCGGCGTACTTCTTCGCGAGCTCCTCGGTGGGATCGGCCGGCTTCTCGGACAGCTCAGCCACGGCATTGGCGCGGTCGAGCATCTCGTCAGCCTTGGCCTCCATGCGGTCAAAAGCGCTGCGGGCACCCTCGGCACGATCGCCGGCCGAAGTCATCTCGTTCACCTTGGACTGCGTTTTCGCCACGGCGGCCTTCGCCTTGATGGTGGCCTTCCGCGCGTTCAGCTCCTCGATGTCGGCCACAAGCTTGTCGTGCATTTGGCGCATCTTGTCGGCGTTGGCCTTCGCACCCTCGTAGGCCACCGTAAGGCCCTCGGCGCGCCCCGCCAGCTCCTGCTTCTTCGCGAGGAACACGCGGGCGTCGGCCTCGTTGCCGGCGGCGAGCGCCTTGCGAGCCAGCTCCTCGTACTTCTCCGTTTCCTCGCGATTCTCGTCGAGGAGCTTCTTGCAGCGCTTCTCCTCGGCCATGACGCCAGCGGTGGCCTCGCGCACCTCGGCGAGCGACTCGGTCATCTCGCGCAGGTACTGGTCGACCATCTTCTCGGGATCTTCGGCCTTATCCAGAAGCTCGTTGATATTCGCCTTCACGATGGAGGTGAAGCGATCGAGGATTCCCATGTCAGTCTCCTATCTGGCCCGAGGGCCGGGTTGAATACCGCAGCGCCGCCTAGGGCCGCGTCTTCGTCGGCTGCACCGGCGGCGCGTCCGAAGCGCCTGCCTGCGCGTACTTCTTTTCCAAATCCGCCAGCTCGGCGTCGGCCAGCGACTCCAACGGCGTGTTCAGAATCTCCTGCATGCGCTCCGCCTCGCGCTGCTTCGCCAAACGGCGGTTGCGCACGATGAGGAACACGACGACGGCCACTATTATCACTGCCGCGCACACCGCGATGATCGGCAGCGGCGAAGGCGTCACCGTCATGATACGGTCGGCCGTGTCGGCAAAGGCGTCGGAGAAGATCTCCTCTTCCGACAGGCTCATGTCGTCGTAGTTCTGGCTGAGGTATGCTTTGAAGATGTTGATGGCCTCATCGTCGAGCACCGATCCCGTCATCGCACCGGCCCAGTAGGCGGCGTTGAAGCGCCCGTTGCCATCGTCGCAAAACACAAGGACGAAATGCGCCTGGTCGGTGAACAGCTCGTCGTACTTTTCCTGGGCAATGGACTGCAGCTCCTGGTAGGAGCGCACCGATCCGTTCGGCAAGATGTACACGTAGGGCTGCACGCCCGTTTCCTCGTAGAAATGGCGCAGACCGCGCTCGAGCTTCGCCGGATCGTGAATCCAGTCGCCATCCTCGTCGGTGAAGTAGCCCGTCTCGTTTACGGAACCGGCAGGAAGGGCCGTGCGCTCCACGGTAGATGCGGGCACGTTCGCGCCCGAGCAGCCACCGCCGCCCAGGGCCACCACGAGGAGCAGCGCCAGCAACACGGCGGCCACGATGACGAACACCGTGCCGCATCCGCTGTTGGAGGACTTGCCCTGAGGCGAACCAGGCTGCGGCGCATTCGGGCCGCCGGGGCCACCCGGGCCGCCGCCCGATCCGGGCTGCTGCGGGCCGCTCGGCTGCTGGGGCATCTGCGGCGGCATCGAGCCACCGCCTCCTCGGCTTGAACCCATCAGGCCACCGAGGAAACCGCCCCAGAAGCTGCCGCCCCCGAAGCCTCCGCCGTAGTAGCCACCGCCATGGTACCCGCCGCCGAAACCAGAGCCGCCGTGGCCAGCCGAGCGACCGCCCGATCCCGAGCCGCCGGAAAACCCGCCACCGAATCCGCCGCCGCTACTTCCAAAGCCTCCGCCGAAGCCGCCGCCTCCCGAGAAGCCGCCGCCTCCGCCTGATCGTCCCATGGCCTCGAACCTATTTCACAATGAGCACGGGCACGTTGGTCTTGTGCAGCACGGAGTAGCACACGCTGCCGAGCATCCCACGCACGGCACCCAGACCGCGATGGCCCATGACGATGCAGTCGTAACCGCCCTCGTCGGCATAGGCCGTGATGGAATCGTGCGGCGAGCCGTTCACCACGGCAATACCGATGCCCTCGGCGTCGCCCACCAAAGGCGCGATGTTCTCGGCAATGGCGTCCATGTCGGCCTTGATGGCCTCGTTCTCCACTTCGGAGATCACATCCATATCCATGGTGTCGCCCATGACGCCGGACATGCGCGAGGCAATCTTGAACGTCTCGGCGTTGAAGTCGTGCCAGTCGACCACCGACAGCACGGTGATCTGGGCGCCGGGCACACCGGCCGCCAGATCGAGCGCAGCCCCCAGGGCGTTCTTCGCCGGATCGGACTTATCGTAGGGAACGAGAATCTTCTTGTACATGGGGGCCTCCTTACCCTCGCGGCACTTCAAGCGACGACGCCTACGAACCACAGCTCGGCCACCGAAAGCAGCTCGCATGCTCTAGCATCGCCGGAAAATGCTTACCTTGTGGCTCATCCTAATGAACAACTGCCATTTTACCACGGTCCTTTTCCGTTTCCCCGCCGCCGCCCACCTGTAGACACGACGTTACACACCCCTACCGCGGCTCCTCGTTGTTGAGAAGGCGATGGCGGGAGACCAGGATGTGGAACACCGTGTAGGCACCCAGCACGAAGGCGCCGACATAGCCCAGCACGCCGAGCAGGGGCACGCCGAGCAGTTGCGGCTGCATAGCCGTGGTGCACAGGATAGACGACCCCAGGAACAGCCCCGCCGACAGCAGCGCCAACGATATGCGACCCACCGAGGCGTAGGCGGTGGCAAGGATGCGCGAGGACACCTCGATGTCGCCGTTCACCTTGATCTGCCCGCGGTCGAGCATCTCCAACGTGTTCGACAGCTGGGTCGGCAGCTTCGCCAAGGCCTCGGCCGAAGCGGCGCTCGTCGTGGCGAGATCGATCAGCTGCGTCGCCAAAAACTTCGGGTCGGCCTGCTGGGCGATGACGTGCTTCGACACGATCTCGATGACGCTGATGTCGGGCGCGACCTGGGCAATGACCCCCTCGATGGTCACGAACCCGCGCGCGAGCATCGTTACCGACGAGGTCATCATCATGTTCTGGCCGCGCAGCACCTCGATGACCTCGGTGAGCACGGTGCCCACGTTGATCTCCTTCATCTCGGCCGTGCTGTACTCGGCGAGCAGCCGCGAGAGCGCCTCCAGCAGCGCCCCGTGGTCCACCGGCCCCAGCACGTGCACGAGGCCCATCACCGCCTCCTTCAGCAAGTAGGCGTTGTCGGTGGCCACGGCCGTGAACACCTTGCCCACGAGCATGCGCTCCGACACCGTCAGCGTGCCCACCATGCCCAAATCGATCCACACCACTTCCCCATCGCGCACAAGAATGTTGCCGGGATGCGGGTCGGCGTGGAAGAACCCGTCGTCGAGCACCTGGGTCACGTAGCTTTGGCACACGCGTCGCGCCAGCGCGCTCACGTCGATCCCCTGCTCGCGCAACGCTTGCGTGTGGGAAATTTCCGTGCCCTGGACGAACTCCATGACGAGCACCGACTCGCACGAGTACTGCGGGTAGGCCACCGGGGACGTGACCCCCTCTTCGTCGGCCAGCTCGTCGTGGAAGCGCATGAGGTTGTGCAGCTCGGAGGTGAAATCCACCTCACTGGCCGTCGTGCGCTCGATTTCCTCGATGAAGCCCTCGAGCGACAGCAGGATGTCGCGATGGGAATTGGAAGCGAACTCGCCCAAGGCCAGCAAGTGCTTCATGAGCATGATGTCCTCGGCCATGGATTCGGCCACACCCGGCCGGCGCACCTTTACCGCCACCGTTGTGCCGTCGAGCAGCGTCGCCTTGTGCACCTGAGCAATGGAGGCCGCACCCAAAGGCACCGGATCGATGGAGGCGAACACCTCGTGCCACGACTTCCCGTATGCGCGGTCGATCTGCTCGATCACCACATCGAACGGCATCGGATTCGCGTCATCGCGCAGTTTTTCGAAGGCGTCGCAGTAGGCCTTGGGCAGAAGATCGGAACGGTTCGAGGCCAGCTGGCCGATTTTCACGTACGTGGGGCCGAGCGCCTGCAGTACTTCCACGGCCTGCTCGGGGGTAAGCCCGTGAAGCACCTTGTACTGCCGCATGATGCGCACAATCTCGTTCATGCGCTTGTGAGAGGTCTTGTCCTTGATGGAAATCTCGGCGACCTTCATGAACTCCTCGAACGTGGCCATGGGCGCTCCTCCTTTCTGGAAAGCCCATGGTATCGTGCGAAATGAGAAGCGATCTCCTCATCAATTCACCTGGCATCAAGCTGTTTCCCGGCCAATCGAACAAAATTGTCACTGTGGCAATTAAGTAAAATGGTTGGTCGATGAGGTGTGTGCATAGGTTTTATGGCAAAATAAGCTGCTGTGCTACTGAACGCCGCACCGAAAGCGCAGCGCAACCACGCAAGAAGAACGCAGCTTAAACACGCAAGAACAAGGAGAAGCACATGGGACTCCTCTCAAAATTCGAGGGCAAGATGGAAGACACCGTGGAAGGCGCCGCCGATCGCATGGGCGCGGCCCCGCTGTCTCCCGTGCAGATTGCCAAGAAGGCCGAGAAGCAGATGCGCCGCGAGAAGATGGTCGGCGCAGGCAAGCAGTACGCTCCCACGCTTTATACCGTGCTCGTCAACGCCGACGATGACCGCCGCCTTCTGGGCTACTACCCCACCCTGGCTGGCGAGACCGAAACCTACCTTTCCGCCAAAGCCGCCGAGCAGGGCCTCGTCATGGACGGCCAGCCCCTTGTGCGCTTCATCGTCGACGATGATTTGCGCCACGGCAAGTTCGACGTCATCGCCGAGATGGTGGCTTCCCCGCTGGTTGAGCAGCTGCGTCAGGAAGAGTACGCCCGCTACGGCATCCGTCCCGGCGGCGGTCCGGCCCGCGCGGCCGCCCCGCAAGCGGGCTACGGCTACCAGCAGCCCGCTCCCGCTCCGGCGCCAGCACCCGCACCCGCCGGCGGCTACGACTACCAGGCCGCTCCCGTCGACGAGTACGTGGAAGACGACTATTACGAGGACGACGAGCCGCGCCAAGCTTATATCTACGACATCACCAACGACCGCGCCTTCACGCTGCCCGGCCAGGCCGAGACCATCGGGCGCGAGTCGAAGAACGACATCGTCATCCCCGACATCAACGTCTCGCGCGTACACGCGGAAATCCGCCAGGACGAGTCCGGCGCCTGGATTCTCACCGACCTCGGCTCCACCAACGGCACCTTCGTGAACGGCCGCCAGATCAAATCCACCGCGCTGCACGACGCCGACCGCATCATCGTGGGCACCACCAACCTCGAGTTCCAGCTCATCTAGCCCGCCCGCACCTCAGCGAGCCAAAGGAGGCTATCGGTGATCGATCTCGTTCTGCTCATCGCGCGCCTGTTGTTCGTGGCGCTGCTCTATTTGTTTCTGTTCGCCATCATGCGCACCGGCATCGGCATGGTCAAAGGTTCCCGCAAGAAGGAACGCGGCTGGACGGTGTCGGTGGAACGCGGCCCCAAAGAGCTGCGCGGCGTCTCCATCGCCGTGCACGGGCCCGTCATCGTGGGCCGCTCGCCCGGCGCCGACATCGTCATCGGCGCCGGCTACGTGTCCGGCCGTCATGCCCGCTTCCAGCTGATGGGCCAGAACCTCTTCGTGGAAGATTTGGGTTCGAAGAACGGCACCGCCGTGAACGGACGCCCCGTCCATGACCCGGTAGCCCTGCGCAACAAGGATCTCGTTACCATCGGCGACGTCGACATCCGCGTGAGGAACCAATAATGGCCCGGGCAAAGCGCAAGAAGAGCGGCGCAACTTTCGGCAGTCGCACCGATGTCGGCTGCGTGCGCGAGCACAACGAGGACTCGCTGGCCGTCGCCCCGCCGCTGTACGTGGTGTGCGACGGCATGGGCGGCCACGCCGCCGGGGAAGTGGCGTCCGAAATCGCCGTGGACGTCATCTGCGACCGCGCACCGGCACACCCCGATGCCTCGGCGCTCGGCCAGGCCGTGGAAGAGGCGAACCTCGCCATCATCCGCGCCGCCCGCGAAGGCGTCGGCCGCGCCGGCATGGGCTGCACCTGCACCGCCGCCATGCTTGAGAAGGATAAGCTCGTCATTGCCCAGGTGGGCGACTCACGGGCCTATCTCCTTCACAAAGGGCAGATGCAGCAGCTCACCCGCGACCACTCGCTTGTGGCCGACCTTATCGAGGCCGGGCAAATTACCGAGGCCGAGGCCCGCGTTCATCCCCAGCGCTCGGTCATCACCCGCGCTTTGGGCAGCGACCCGCGCACCCAGCCGGATCTCTTCGAAATCACCGTGGAAGCCGGCGACCGTCTGCTTCTATGCTCCGATGGCCTTTCCACGATGTTGGAAGACGACCAGATCGCCAAGATCCTCGCCAACCACAGCGAGCCCCAGCGTTGCGCGGCTCAGCTGGTGAACGAGGCCGTGGGCCGGGGCGGCTACGACAACGTCACCGTCATCGTCGTGGACGTCACGGGTCTGGCCGAGCAGCACCGCCGCAAGCTGACGCGCAAGAGCCGCGCGACGGCCATCATGCTGGCGCTTTTGCTGGTGGCCATCATCGCCGGTTGCGCCTATGGGTTCAACCATCTGGCGTCCAACGCCGCCTATCTGGTGGCTCAGGATGGGAAGGTCGCCGTGTACCAGGGCGTTCCAGGCGACCTGTTCGGGCTATCTTTCAATCACCTCGATCGCGTGACCGACGTGGCGTTAGACGATTTGCAACCGGGCACCGCCAATCGCCTGCGCGAGGAGGGCATCAAGGTGGATTCTTTGGAAGCCGCCAACAGCCTCGTCGCGGAATACGAGAAGGAGATCGCCGACCGCAAGGCCGCCGAAGAGGAAGCGGCTCGGGCAGCGGCCGAGGCCAACCAGCCTGAGGAACCCGCGAAGGGCGCGGAAGGTGCTGGCGGCAGCACGGCCAGCGGCGCGCAGGGCGGCACGGACGCACAAGGCACGACGGGCGGCTCGCAAAGTGCGTCGCCTTCATCGGGCGCTGGCTCCGGCACGAGCGACGCGAGCTCCGGCAACACAGGCGCTGGCACGAGCCGCGACGCACAAGGCGGCGCTGCGGGAGGAACCAACCGATGACCCGGCGCAACATAGAGCTGATGCTCCTGCTTATCGCCTCGCCCATCGTCATCGTGCTCTTCGCCATGATGGTGGTCACCGGCGGCCAGGAGCTGTCCTTCAACACCCTGGGCGTGCCGCTCGGCATCTTCGCCGCGTTCCTCGTGGCCCACATTGCCGTGCGCCTGCTCGCCCCCGCTGCCGACCCAGCTATTCTGCCCATTTCGTTCGCGTTGTCGGGCGTCGGCATCGCCTTCGTTACCCGCATTGTGCCCGATTTGGCCGTGAACCAGCTGCTGTGGCTGTTTATCGGCGTGGCGGCCATGATCGCCACGCTCGCTGTCGTGCGCAACCTGGACAAACTCGCCAACTACAAGTACACGCTTATGATCGTGGGCATCTTGCTGCTGCTCTCGCCCATGCTGCCGGTCATCGGCTATGAGTCCGGCGGCGGCCAACTGTGGCTGCGCTTCGGCAGCTTCAGCTTCCAGCCCGGCGAGCTGGCCAAGATCCTCATCGTGTTCTTCATCGCCGCCTACCTGGCCGCCAACCGCGAGATGCTCTCGGTGTTCACGTGGAAGGTGGGGCCGCTGTGGCTGCCGAGCCTCGCCACGCTGCTGCCTCTCATCGTCATGTGGGCGCTGGCTTTCGTTGTCGTTGTGTTGGAGAAAGACCTCGGCCTCGCGCTCGTGCTGTTCTCCGTGTTCGTCATCATGCTGTATGTGGCCACGGGCAAGAAGCTCTACCTGGTGGTCTCCATTGGGCTTGCGGCCATTGCGGCCGTGGCCCTTTACGGCATGATGGGCCACGTGCAGACCCGCGTCGCCATCTGGCAGGATCCCTTCGCCGAGGCTCAGGGCGGCGGCTTCCAGCTAGTGCAGAGCCTCTATTCCATCGCCGACGGCGACCTGTTCGGCACCGGCATCGGGCGGGGCATGGGCGGTCAGCCCGTAGCCGAGGGCGGCATCCCCGTCGCCGAGAGCGACTTCATCTTCCCCGTCATTGCGGAGGAGACGGGCCTGCTCGGCGCGGCCGGCGTGCTGCTTTTGTACCTGTGCTTCGCCATCCGCGGCATCGTCACGGCGGCCCGGGCGAAATCCGACGTCAGCTCGTTCACTGCCGTGGGCCTCACCTCCATCATCGTGCTGCAGGCGTTTATCATCGTCGGCGGCGTCACGCGCCTCATTCCCCTGACCGGCATCACGCTGCCCTTCATCAGCCAGGGCGGCTCCTCACTCATCGCCAGCTTCATCATCGTCGGCTGCCTGCTGCGCTGCGGCGACGAGGGCACCGGCGTCGATTCCGAAATGCGCCAGACCGGGGCCATCGGCGCCCACGGGTCGGACGCCGTGCTGGGACGCGTGGCGTTGGGCAAGCGACTCACCGGCACCATGATCGTCTTCTCGGTGCTGTTCGCAGTGCTCGTGGCGAACCTCACCTACCTCATGATCATCAAGGCTCCGGAGTACCAGAGCATGCCGTCGAACAACCACACCATCGCGAAAGAGGCCCGCATGGAGCGGGGCACCATCTCCACTGCCGACGGCACGGTACTCGCCACATCGGTGCGCCAAGAGGACGGCTCCTACAAGCGCGAATACCCCGCCGGCGAGCTGGCGGCGCACATCGTGGGCTACACCTCCGAGCGCTTCGGCACCGCCGGCATCGAAGCCGCTTACAACGACACGCTGCGCGGCGAGCAGAACTTCGCCAGCTTCACCGATGTGGTGAACTCGCTCGCGGGCATCCAGACCAAGGGCAACGACGTCGTGCTTTCCATCGATTCCCGCATCCAGCAGGCGGCGCAAGACGCGCTGGCCGGCCAGGTAGGCGCCGTGGTGGCCCTGAACCCCGAGACCGGCGCCGTGTACGCTCTGGCCTCCTCCCCCACCTTCGACGCCGCCAACTACGAGGAGCTGCTCACCGCCGCCGCGGACGGCGGCAGCGATTCCTCCGAGCTGTTCAACCGCGCCACCCAGGCACTGTACGCGCCCGGCTCCACCTTCAAGATGGTGACCCTGGCCGCCGCGCTGCAGGATCACATCGCCACGGCGGACACCACCTACGACTCCCCCGGCGAGATGGACATCGGCAACGCGCCCGTGACCAACGTGAAGAAGCGCTCCTACGGCAAGATCACCCTGGAGCAGGCCATGTGGTACTCGTCGAACACCGTGTTCGGCCAGGTGGGCGTGCAGCTCGGCAGCGATTTGCTCGTGCAGATGGCGTGCAGCTTCGGCTTCAACGAAGACATCCCCTTCGATTTGCCCCTGGCCACGTCCCTCATGCCCGACCCCGAGGAAATGACCACCTGGGAAACCGCCTGGGCCGCCTGCGGCGAGCCCGTGGGCGAGCACGAGAGCCCCGCCGGACCCCAGGCCACCGTGCTGCAGATGGCGCTGGTGGGCGCCGCCATCGCCAACGAGGGAGCCATCATGCAGCCCTACCTGGTCGACGGCATCTACAACGCCAACGGCGAGCGCAGCTTCTCGCCCATTCCCGTGAAGCTGAAGCAGGCCATGGATGCCGACACCGCCGCCGCCGAGATCGACATCATGAAGGGCGTCGTCACCGAAGGAACCGGCGGCAAGGCGGCCCTGGACGATGTGGCCGTGGCCGGCAAGACCGGCACCCACGAGCGCGGTGACGGCAGCGACGACAGCTGGTTCGTGGGAATGGCCCCCGCTGCTGACCCCAAGGTCGTGGTGGCCGTCGTCATCGAGAAGGGCGAATCGGGGGCTGGCGCCAGCGCCGCCCACGACGTTCTGGAAACGGCTCTCGAAGTGACGGGGGCGCTGTAGTACAATGGCAAGACTCACCAGAGTTCGCATACTTAAACCGCAAACGCACTCGTACATGGAACTTTAAGGAGTATCAAGGTGACCGGACAGGGAACAATGACGGGCAAGGTCTTCGGCGGCCGCTACGAGATAAAGGATCGCATCGGCATCGGCGGCATGGCCGAGGTGTACCGCGCCCAAGATAGCACGCTGGGCCGCGTCGTCGCCGTGAAGGTGATGCTGCCCCAATTCGCCGCCGACCCCTCTTTCACCCAGCGCTTCCGCCAGGAAGCCGCCGCGGCTGCAAACCTGCAGAGCCCCTACATCGTGAACGTGTACGACTGGGGCCAAGACGACGACACCTATTACATCGTCATGGAGTTCGTGCGCGGGTCCGACCTGAAGACCGCCATTCAGCAGCGCGGCGCTATTAACCAGCGCAAGGCCGCCGAAATCGGCGCCCAGGTGTGCCAGGCCCTCACCGTCGCCCACAACCAGGACATCATCCATCGCGACATCAAGCCGCAGAACATCATGGTGCAGCCCGACGGCAACGTGAAGGTGATGGACTTCGGCATCGCCCGGGCGAAGAATTCCGTGAACGACAAAACGTCCGCTGTGCTGGGCACCGCCCACTACATCTCGCCGGAACAGGCCCAGGGCAAAGATCTCACGGCCGCCAGCGACATCTACTCGCTGGGCATCGTGCTGTACGAGGCCACCACGGGCAAGCTCCCCTTCGATGGCCCGGACGCCGTATCGGTGGCCATGCAGCAGGTGAAGGACGAGCCGGCCGCGCCCTCTTCCATCAACCCGAACATCGATCCCGACCTCGAGGACATCATCATGGTGGCCCTCTCGAAGGATCCGGCGCGCCGCTTCGCCACGGCCAACGACATGCGCATCGCACTGAACGACTACCTGGCCGGACGCCCCGTCACCCTGCCCGCCGGTGCGATGAGCTCGTCGTTCACCGAGGCCCAGACCCGCATGATGGGCGCCGTGCCCGCTCCCGTGCCGGGCATCACGAGCACCCAGGTTATGCCGACGGTTGCCGGCGGCACAGCGGCCATGTCGCCGAGTTCCACGGGCAATTTCCAAGCAACGAACTTCCACGACGCCAACACGAAGAAGAGCAAGAAGCCCGTTATCATCGCCCTCTGCGCCATTTTGGCCATCGCGCTGGTGGCCGGCATCGCCTTCGCCGTGTCCGGCGGCTTCAAGCCGGCCGCCCCTGCCGATGAGCCCATCGAGGTGCCCAGCGTGGTGGGCAATACCTTAGACGAGGCAACATTCACCTTGGAGCAAGCGGGCTTCCAAGTAACTACCACTCCTAAGGAAGACGAGTCCGTCGATGAGGGCACCGTGCTGCAGCAAGACCCGGCCGGCGGCACCAAGCAGCCGAAGGGTACGACCATCACCCTCACCATTGCCGTGGGGCCCGATACCGTGGACGCGCCCAACTTCAAGAACATGACCATGGACAAGGCGCGCCAGGCGGCCGAGGACGCCGGCCTTAAGGTTGTGGAAGCCGAGAGCAAATACTCGGAAGATGTCGCCGAGGGCAAGATCATTTCGCAAAGCCCCGCCGCCGGCGACCCGGTGAAGCCCGGCACCACCATCGAGGTCGTCACCTCCCGCGGAAGCGAGCTGACGACCGTGCCCAACGTCATCGGCATGACCGAGGAGGAGGCCATCGACAAGCTGCAGTCCGAGGGCTTCGGTGCCGACGTGAAGGCCCGCGAGTACAGCGACAAGCAGGGCGAGGGCCGCGTCATGAAGCAGGATCCGCTGAACGACAAGGTGAAGCCTGGCGCTACCGTGCAGATCACCATTTCGAAGGGCCCCGAGCCGGAGCCCGAGCCCGACCCCAAGCCGGAGCAGCCCACCAACCCCGGCACGACCGACCCCGGCACCAACAATCCTGGTGGCACCACCGATCCGGGCACGACCGACCCCGGCACCACCGACCCGGGCAACCAGGGCGGCGACACCGGCACCACCACCCCTTCCACCAACTAGGATCGCATAACGAAACCGTGAAAACCGGGCGCCTCCTCCTTTGGGATGGAGGCGCCCTTCTATAATGGGGCCATGCCCAATTTGCTCGACATATTCGATAAGTTCATCCACGCCGATTGGTTCAACACCCTGCTCGGCGTCGTGATCATCTGCGCGATCACCTTCGTCGTCGCGCGCATCACCGTGGCTTTTATGCGCCGCGTGCTGAACAAGACGACGCTTCTGCCTTCCAGCTCCATCTTCATCAATCTCGTGCGCATCATCGTGTGGGTCATCGGCATCTGCTGCGTGCTGTCGATGTGCTTCAACGTGAACATCTCCGCCATGGTCACCGGCCTGGGCGTTGTCGGTATCGCGGTGTCGTTGGGTTTTCAGGACACGCTCTCGAACCTCATCGGCGGCCTGACCGTCAGCGTGTCGCGCACCGTGGAACCCGGCGACAACATCCGCATGGGACCATCCGGCGTCACCGGCGTCGTGCAGGACGTCACCTGGCGCTACACCTCCATCAAAGACAGTTCGGGCACCATCACCAACATCCCCAACTCGCTCATGACTTCCACGGCCGTCTGCAAGCTGTCGCCCTTGAATGAGATTTCCATTCCCCTGGTGGTCACCACCAACAGCGAGCGCCTCACCGCCACGGCCCATCACATTGAGGACGCCGCCGAGAAGGCCGTCGCCCGTGTGAGCAAGCTGAAGAAGCGCCCCAGCGTATCGTTCTCGTCCATCACCGACTACGGGTTCAAAGGTTCGCTGAGCTTCACCATCGCCGAGGCTTCCAAAGCCTCCTCTGCCACCGATGCCGCTATCCGCGCCGTGGCCCCCTATGTGCACAACCATCTTATCGAGGAGGCCATGGGCGACCTGACCGGGCAGAAACTTACCGACGCCACCGGTTCGCTCGTGCCCGTGAAGGACGAGGAAGACGGGGCACAAAAATAGCCCTGCCCCACGCCAGAGGATGAACCCACCTCAAAAGGTGGGTGCTCGCATCGGGTCTCCCGGCTTTCGCATCAACGGATGCGAATCTCCGTTCCAACCGCTTCTAGAGCTCCCTCGTCATAATACGTCGGTCCATCGCAGTATATGGCGGGAACAAGGCTTGATTTCAGTATACGCAAAACCTGGTGACAGGAAAGTCTTGACATACGCCGCAACATAAGCTGTTGGGTAAACGTTGCCCGAGGACTGTAGGCACGCTGGCGCCCGCAGCCCTCGGATTAAGGAACCGTATGTTCCGGCGAATCGCTACTGGACGCTATTCCAGCAGATCCTCCACCGAGCAGAACAGGGCGCGGGCCAGGGCGGCCACGGTTTCGGCGGCGGCCTTGTTCAGGTCCTTGCGGCGCTGCTCGTACTGCTGGATGCTGCGCACCGGCACGCCGGAGATGACGGCCAGCTGGGCCTGGCTCAGCTTCGCAGCCATGCGCCGCATGCGCAGAGGCGGCCGAAAGAAGCGGGCGCGGCGTTCATTCAACGCATCCTCGAAATGGCGGATGTCCATCTCGTGGTAGGCGTCGTACATCTTTCGGACGTCCTCGATGGGCGTGATGCGGTTGATCATGTCGAAGGTCATCGCCGTCTCCCACTGGTAGCGGGCAAGCGCCCAACCGCACCAGTACTCAGGGCTGCGGTCGTAGCGGTAACGCACCCGGGGACGCGGCGGCTCCTCTGCCTGTACCTCTACCGCGACGCGGAAGGCCAGCTCCGTCCCCGAGCATCCCGTAATGAGAGCGTAGTCTCCGGCCCCGAAGCGGCGGGCGAGGCCGGAAGCGAGGAACAGCCCATAGAACTCCCCCAGCCCGAAGCCCATGCTGCCCACGGCCACATCCAACATACGGCCCATATTCGCGCGGGCCGGTTGCAGGTAGACCTCATCGTAGGCGCTCATCGCCGGCCCCCATTCCCTCGTCCATGATGGTCGTTATGAACAGATCGCCTGGCTGGCGCCGGTTTCGCTCCTCGTCCAAATACTCGCGGCGCGCCGCCCGGTCGCGGCTCATCTTGCGCTCGTACCACTCGTCGCGCGAGGCCCCCTCGTAACCGGTGAAGCGCAGCCGGTCGAAGGCGCGCTCGCTCTTCAGCACGAACTGCTGACCGAGCCTGCCCAGATGCATGGCGCGGCCCAACTGCTGGTAGGAGATGGCGCCGGAGATGAAATCCTGGGCGAAGGAAAAGTAGCTGTCGTCGGCCCGGTAGCCTACGATGGCGTCATAGGGGGTGAGATCCATGGCGAAGTTTTCCAGAAGATACTGCTTGGCCTCGAAGGCCAAGGGGCCCGACGCGTCGAACTCGCGGTAGCGGAGCAGGAGCGCCAGCCAGTGGAGGAGCCCGTATTCATCCCCGTTCAAATCGAGGATGGCGAGGCCAGCGCAATCGAGCTCATAGATGTTGGCAAACCCTCCGCGATCGACGGCCACCGCCCATTCCTTCGCGAGATCGAGAGATTCCGTGCAATAAAACCCCCGCCCGTAATCGTTGTAGGGTTTTCCGGCCCCGTAGCGCGGGTGCTCGATGATGTCCTTCGACCCGTGGTACAGCGTCTTCACCATAGAGACTCACCTCCTCTACTCCTTTGGGAGTATAGCATATTGAACCATCACGGTAAACGACCAAGACAGAATTGAAAGCGCGGCCACGCGAGCACCCCCATCGCGCATTTGCTGACAGAACGCGAAGTTTGGTACCCGACGGCGCGCATTTGCTGGCAGAATAGCGGGCTTTGGTATCTTTTCGTGGCAGGATGGCCGATTTGGTACCCCGCCTTTGGCAAGACGGGCGGTTTGGTATCCGAAAAAGCGTGTTGTCATTTTTGCGACCTGGGGTTTCTTCAACCCGTGGGTACCAAATCGGCGAAGTTGGCCTGAAACGGGGAACCAAACCGTCTCATTTTGCCAGCGGCAGGGGCGGGATCGCCCCGCGCGGTACCAAACCGCTCGATCTGGGAAATGCTTAGCGAGACGCTCAGCGATGATGCTACAATGGCGGCATTGGCACTGATGGGTTGCGCGGGGCGCCGCGCCGGTCGCCGTTGCCGAAAACGCGCGGCCGAGGGGAATAGGGGTGAGACTCCCCTGCTCTACCAGGAACCGTAAAAGCCGATGGGGCATTCGCTCGCCTTCGAAACCGGTCCCACGCCTTCTACAGGCTCGGGCAACGCGGCGCGAGAAGGCGATGGCGGGCACGCCAGATGTCCCAGAAGACGCAAAGTCGGAACACCTGCTCATCGCACGACAGCCCTGGAAGTAGGTGATTCCGCATGGTCGGAAACCCCCGCGTGCGCTCAGCGTACGCCCCTCAGCCGTGGTCGCGGCGACTCTTATCCCTGTTCCTTGCCTTGGCGCTCGCCCTCACCCTCACGCCCTTGCCGGCCTGGGGCGACGAGACCGGCGACGCGCCTGCAGAAGCATCTGCAGCAAAAGCGATTGCGGAAGACTCCGCAGCAGGGCTTGCGGAAAGCACAGCGACAGACGAGGCGCCCACCTTCTCGGAAAACACCGACGCAAGCGAGACGACCGCCTCTTCAGAAGTCACGACAGTCGCATCGAAAGCAAGAACTGCGCTAACAAGTTCCAGCTTCGCCATGATATCCCGCAGCGAGAGACCCTGGAAAACCAGCGCTCTACCCGGCTTTCTACAGCGCAATGAGACCTTGTATGCCGTTGCTTGGTCGGCCAAGGACAAACGGGTTGACGCCGAGTTCGGATGGACTTATCAGTGGCTGGTAGGCCCAAGCGCAAGCTCCAACGATTTTGCCCCTATCGAGGGCGAGACAAAATCTTCTCTTGAGCTTACTGACGAACTACGCACGAGATTCAACGGCAAATACCTCCGTGTTCGCATTTCCTGTGGCGACATTTCGGTGGAGGGGCCCAAAAGCGGAAGAAATTACACCACTCTAAGCGCCTGCGGCCCCATCAAACCCCCCGTGCCAAAGAAAACAGCCTTGGACGAAAAGTCTTACGCACTTCTCCAATCGTCATCGAACTCGGCCTCAACAAGTTCTAACATAATTGAAGCGAAATCTCTTAAGGTAGGCACAACGCTTTGGGCCAATGTGTTCGACGGCCAAGCGGATCCCGCTGCACGCATTCCGTCGCAAGATCGCTGGTCATATCAGTGGCTCGCCGCTGATTCCCGCGAGGCAGCCGACGAGGAGTTTGCGGCCATTGAAGGCGAGACCTGCCCTTCCCTCACCATAACCAAGGAGCTCGCCACCAAGCTTGCGGGCAAATACATCCGCGTGCGTGTCGAAGGCGATGGGCAGACGCTTTATGGCCCAAGCGGCTCTTTCGACACACCTGCCTCAATAGGCTACAACACTCCCGGTCCCGTAATCGCTCCCGACCAAATCAAGCTGGATTACATTCTGCTTTCTTGGAACGGTGAAGGCTTTGGCAGCAGCGAGTTGGAAAGCGTTCCTTCCTGCAATGTCGAAGATGTCCTTGAAGCTCGCGCTTATGACTTTGATGATCCCCACACCCTTTATGGAGCTTCGGACGTTGATTTCTCCTGGCAAGTGAGCGATTCGCAGGATGGCCCCTTTAAAGAAATTACTCAGGGGGCGTCATTCAAAGTCCCGAAAGATTGTACTGGGTGCTATCTCAAAGTTGTTGCCAAAGCCAAAAATGGGGTTCCAGGCAGTAGCACGTGCGAAACCAAGCCGGGAAAGGTGTTGCCGAAGGGCGTAACGACGCTTTACTGGGTGAGCATTTTGAACGCATCCTCCTCAAAGGAAATCGGAGGTACGTTGCAGGCCCAAGCTTATAAGAGCACTCACTGGGGTGATGCCCCTATAAACACGAACGTTGAATATACCTGGCGCTGGTCAGCAGAGAAACCGAAGAGCTCTGACTTCGACGATAACAGCTGGCACATCATCGAAGGGGAAACAGGTTCGACTTTCACGGTGCCCGAATCCCTTGAAGGGTGTTGGGTGTCGGTAGCGGCGTGCACGGGAGACAACACGGTGGTCTCTGCGAATGCCTCTGCTGCTGGCCCCTTCCGAAAGCCAGGCACACACGAGCTGTACTACGCCGCTCTCGACCAGATGCCAGCAGATAGCAACTTCACCTTCTGGTCGGGCCGAACCATTGGCGTGGCGGCTCGCAATACTACCAATGCTGGTACAGCTGGTAGCTATCTGTCGCCCGATGAACTTACCTATACCTGGTACAGTGCCGATTCTTGGGACGGGGAGTATGTTGAACTGGCTGACGAGAACGTCCACAAGCCTTCTTTCGTCATCCCCGATTCCTATGTGGGCAAGCATCTGAAATGTCTGGTTTCCGCTGGCTTCAACACCATGGAAGCCGGTCCCATGCGCAAGCCTATAGCTCAGGGAGAAGCGATTGAACCGGCAGATCCTGTGCCGCCGGAGCCCGCCAAACCGGTATCGGCCACAATTTCTGCACGTGTAACTGGCCTTTTGCCTCACGCCACTGGCGAGCCTCTTCAGGCGGTTAACTGGGTGTCACCCCAAAAATACGCTGTGAAGGATAGCGCCAAAACCTCCGCATGGGACGTCTTTGCTGATCTGCTTGACAAGGCGGGATATTTCTACAGCCTTGATGGCGGCTGCCCCTACTCGATCACAACTCCCGATCGCAGCCAAACATTGGCCATGAGCGCGGGCGCGCCTTGGTCGTACTGGGCGTTCCTTATCAACGGCGAGTACGCCGACGTCATGGCCAGCAGCTACCATCCCCAAGACGGAGACGTGCTAGAACTCGTTTATGTGGATGCAACAGGGCCGGCCACCACGCCCGACATCGTGGTGAATCCTGATGAGCCAGGCGCGGAGTGGGAAGCCGATTGGGGTTCCTTTGGCGCAGCCGCGGGAGAACCGGCGGTGGTGGGTTCCACGCTGGGCAGTTTGCCGGCGCGATGGACTTACGACTTTGCCCAGGGCGACTACGCCTCGTGGTCGGAGCCCGTGGTTGCCGGCGGATACGTGTTCTTCGCCACCGGCTCGCGGCTCCTGAAACTGGACGCGTCTACCGGTGCCGTGGTTGAGGTAGTGCCGCTGGCCGACGGCACCGCTTATGGTTGTCGCCCCGTTTACACGAAGGGCCTTATCGTGGTGCCACTGAACAACGGACGCTTGCAGGCGCTTTCGGCCCTCACGCTGCAGACGCGGTGGCTCACCGAGGCGCTGCCGGCGGCGGTGCAGGAGGTGGCCTCGGGGTCTGGAGGCGGGGCTGCAGCGGTCGCCTATGACCAGCAGGGGCTTTCCACCCTCACCGTGAGCGGCGACTACCTGTACGCCTTCACGGCAGCAGCCGACTGGTCGCAAACCTACGAAGGCTGGGCGCTGTGCGTGAACGCGAGCACCGGCGCCATCCGCTGGATGCAAAAGAATACCGATGCCGGCTACTACTGGTCGGGAGCGGCTTCAGTGGGCGATTACCTAGTGGTGGCAGGGGACGATGGCGTGCTGCGAGCCGTTTCGGCTGCTTCGACAGACGGAGAGCCGGCGGCGACTCTCGCGCTGGGTGCCCCCGTGCGTTCGACCGTGGTGACCGTCGACGGGTTCGCCTACGTGGTCACGACCAACGGCACTCTGCACAAGGTGTCGGTCGGGGCCAATGGAGCGCTGACACAGGTAGGGGCCGTATCGTTTGGCGACTACTCAACTTCCACGCCGGCTCTCGCCGACGGCGTTCTGTACGTGGGCGGAAGCCAGAACGGCCAGGGGCTTCTGGCGGCCATCGACGCCGCTACGCTGGCGTTGACGGCTACCGTGACCGCCGCCGACGGAAGCCCGCTGCCTGGCGAGGTGAAGAGCACCCCGCTTCTGGTGCGCGACAGTGCGGGTGTGGTGGCGCTGTTCACCTGCAACGGCGCGGGCGGCTCGTGGCCCGACTACACCTCAGGCGGCGGCGTGTTCGCCTATCGACTGGGCGACCAGGAGGCACAGCTCGTCTTCGATCCCCCGGCAGGGATGCACAACTACGCCATGGCCTCGGTGGCCTACGGCGGCGCGGGCACTTTTTACTATGTGAACGACTCGGGCCATCTGTTCGCCTTGGGCCTCTCCTCGCAGCCGCCAGCACCGCGGCCGAGCACCGACTCCGAGACGCCGGGCGAGCCGCAGAACCCGGAAACGCCCCAGAAGCCGGAGAGTCCTACAGGCCCGGGCAAGAGCAATCCCAAGAATCCGACTTCCCAGAACGCGGGCACAACGTCCCTCGGGACGTCCGCAAACGGGAAGACGCCAATGGCCGGCGCGGGAAGCGGCGCGCCGCTGAACGCCGGCGCTGCGGCCCGAACCCCCTTCGACACCACTGTGCTGCAGGGCTCCTCCAACACCAGGGCGGCGGCAGCTGGCACCGACGCAGACGCCGGTGGGGTTGCCCCCGACAGAATCGCAGAAGCGGTAGCGGACAACCCCACGCCGCTGGCGAAGGCGAGCGGCGCGAACATTGATCGCGTTTCCTCCGTCGCTTCCAACAGCTCACTGGCCGAGGGCGCTGCAACCGAGAACGGCAACCAGACAGCGGCGGTGGCGCTGGCGCTCCTCTCCGTCGCCGGACTCCTTGGAGCTGCCCACCTCGTTCGAGGGCCACGCCGCCGCATCGACAAGGAAACGGGAAGCCATGACGCCTAAGAAGGGGGCAGAGACCAGCGAAGAGCGCCCAATCGACGCCACCGAACTAACGCCCAGCACCGAGGTCGCGGCCTCTGATCCGGCGCATCCCGTTGCGATCGACGCGGACTGCGAGCCGACGCCCACGATCGCAGCCGAGAGCCCTGAAGCCGCTCAGCTCCAGGGCTCTCGGCGCCGGCATCGGCTTCTCGCGGGAAGCGCCTTGGGCCTCTGCTCGGCAGCAGGCCTGGCGCTCTCGCTACTACTGCTCGCAGGGAACGCCAACTTGCCCCTGACGGGAAACGCCGCTCTGCCCGGCGCTTCCCCCTCAGGCCCCAACGCAACGCTCGCATACGGAACAGACGTCGACGGTACGGGTACTCCAGCAGTCCAGAACGCGGAGGCGGAAGGATCCTCATCGGAGAACGCCGAAAACGCCGCACCATCCGAAAGCTCGTCTTCCAACGGAGGCGCATCCGAGAACGGGCCCTCGTTGCATGATGACGAAGTCTCCGGCACAAGCAATGGCACGACAAGCGCCGACGATCCGGACGGCGCTGCGGGCGCCGATCGCCCCGGGAGCGCCCCTGCCTCGGGAGGCGCCTCGAACGCCGCAGGCGGCCAGAGCGGCAGCTCTTCCGCTCCTGCGTCGTCTTCCACGTCCTCGGATTCGTCGGGACCTTTCAACCCGTCAAATCCATCGCCTTCCCCTGCCCCGGCCTCTATCGCCGTGTCCGTCGTCGTCGACAGCTCCGCCGCCACAAGCCTGGGCTTTCCCGCCACCATGGCTTCCGCCACGCTGAAGCTGCCCGAGGGCGCCACGGCCTACGACGCCCTCGCGGCCACAGGGCTTTCCCTGGAGGGCTCATCCTCCTATGTGTCGGCCGTAAATGGCCTGGCCGAGAAGATGATGAGTGGCACCAGCGGGTGGATCTACGCCGTTAACGGCACCATGCCCATGACGGCCGCAAGCAACTACATCCTCCACGAGGGCGATGCTGTTCGCTGGGTCTACGTGAGCTAAGAGGGCAGCAAATTGCCCGAACGCACAATGGGCTTTACGGTCGTGCCAACTTTATGACAGAAGCGCAGGCGACGGCTGCACGGGCCGGGGTGCGCTACAATGGCGGCTATGGAAAACAACTTCGAAAACACCACCATCTCGCTGTATGGCACCGTGCCCGACTCCATCGTGGACGGCCCTGGCCTGCGCTACGCCGTGTTCGTGCAGGGATGCTCGCACCATTGCCCCGGCTGCCACAACCCCGAAAGCCAGCCAGCCGAGGGCGGCACCGAAACGACCCTCGCGGCTCTTCTGGCCGATATTCGTGCCAACGGCCTCGTGCACGACGTCACCCTCTCCGGCGGCGAGCCCTTCGAACAGCCGAAGGCCTGCGCAGCCCTGGCGGCCGAGCTGAAGCGCAACGGTTACGGAGTCTGGAGTTATTCCGGTTACCTCTATGAAGATCTGGCGAAACGAGCCGACAAAGCCCGCGCCGAGCGCGATCGCCGGATCGGGGCACTCGGCGGCGAGGCGCTCCACGAGAACCCTGAGGAAGCGATGGTCAGTGGGGCTCTCGCCGACATCGCCGACGACTTGGCCGTGGGAGACCTGCTGGATTCCATCGACGTGCTCGTAGATGGCCCCTTCGTGGAGTCGCGCAAGTCCCTTGAGCTGAAGTGGTGCGGCTCCTCCAACCAGCGCCTGATCGATGTGCCAGCCACCAGGCGTGCCGGCTCTGTCGTGGAATGGCAGCCCACCTCGTTCTCGCTGGAGAAGCCCTCCAACTGGTAGGCGAGCGCCTTTTGGAGCCATGACCGACAAAAGTTTTCACATTTTTGGTCACCACTTTTTTGGAAATCTTTGTCATCCGATGGGTAGCCGCACGGTGAAACGGGTGCCGACGTCTTCTTCGCTCTCCACGGACACCTCGCCGCCGTGGTAGAGAGCGGCATGCTTAACGATGGCAAGGCCCAGCCCCGTGCCGCCCAGCTCTTTGGAGCGACTTTTCTCCAAGCGATAGAAGCGCTCGAAGATTTTCTCCAGCTTGTCGGCGGGAATACCCGCGCCCGTGTCGTTCACGCGGATGACGCCCATGCGCACCGGAGCAGCCGCCTTGACCCCCTCCTCAGCATCGCCTTCGCCCGGCGCAACGCCGTGCACGAACCCCCTACCAGACGCATCCTCCGCACCGACAACGTCCTCCGCGTACACCTCCACGAACACGCGACCATTTTCGCGATTGTAGCGGATGGCGTTCTCGACCAAGTTATAGATCATCTGCTTGAGCAGGGTTTCGTTGCCCCGAATGATGACCGGTTCGGCCTTGAGGCCAACGGTCACTCCCGCATCGGCGGCCAGCTTGGTCAAGCGCCCCACCACCCGACTGGCCACCTCTTCCAGATTCACTGCCTCGGTTTCGTTGTCGCCCGGCGCCATCTCGTCGAGACGCGAAAGAATAAGCACATCGTCGATGAGCGCGCGCATGGCTTGGGACTCCTCGTAGATGAGCTGCGCGAAACGCGGCACGTCCTCAGGGGGCACCAGGCCGTTGGCCATCAGCTCCGCATAGCCGGAGATCACCTGCAGGGGCGTTTTCATCTCATGGGAGACGTTGGCCGAGAATTCGCGGCGCATCTTCTCGGCGCGAGCCAGCTCTTCGTTGCGCGCGAGGGCCGATCTCGAGCGCGCCGGCTTGTCGGCCTCTACCTCAGGAGCGGCTACCGGCACTTCAGCAGCTTCGGCCTCGCAGCCGTTGCGTGAGGCGTTGGTGGCACTCATGAGGCGCTCTTCTTCAAGCGATAGCCCACGCCGCGCACGGTGGCGACGGCTTCTTCGGAACCGGGGGCCGCTTCGGCCAGCTTGCGGCGAAGCGTCTTCACGTGCATGTCCACCGTGCGCGTCTCGCCGACGAAGCTTACGCCCCACACCTGCTCGAGCAGCTGCTCGCGGGTGAGCACGCGGCCCTTGTTCTCCATGAGCGTGCGCAGAAGGTCGAACTCCTTGCGTGTGAGGTTGACTTCCCGGCCATTCGCCACCACGGTGCGGGCGGACGGCGACAGCTTGATCGCGCCGACGGCCATAAGGTCACTGGGTTCCGCCACCTCTTCTGCGGCGCCTTGGCTCGGACGGCTCGCGCGCCGCAGCAGCGCGTTTACCCGCGAGATGAGTTCCATCATGCCGAAGGGTTTCGCCAGATAGTCGTCGGCACCGGCATCGAGCCCTACTACTTTGTCGAACTCGGTGCCCTTGGCCGTGAGCATCATGACGGGGAGGTTCTCGGTCGCTGCATTGCCGCGCAGGGCCTGCAGCAGAACGAGACCGTCGTCGCCGGGCAGCATAATGTCCAGCAGCACCGCATCGGGCGGCTCGAGCGCGCACCGCTCAACAAGACCGTCGCCATCGTGGAACGCACGCACTTCCATACCCGCTTGATGCAGCGCATAGGCAGTCAGGTCGCGGATATGCTCGTCGTCTTCCACGTAATAGATGAGCGGGGCTTTGCTCATGGGAATCCTTTCTGGAACAGGTGCGCGGTCATTGTAGCGCAACAGCCGCGCGACGCAGAGATGGGCGGCAAGGCGTCAAAGAGCCGTGGGGCCGGCCGAACAGGCAGTGCCGTCCCAGTGCCGCCCCAGCGACACCTCCGCGCAACCGGAAACCAGCGCGAAAGCGACCGACGGTGCGGGGTAGCGCCGTCGGTCGCAAGGGCAGCTTAGGCGGCCGCTGCGTCGGGGGCCAGCGGCGTCTCCAGGGTGTCCACCAGCGGGTCGCGCGGTCGACGCGGCTTCTCGGGGAGAATCGCCATGACGATCTTCACCATCACCGAGACCAGCGGTAGCCACAAAGCGGTCATGGTCACGTTGAACAGCGTGTGGGCGTTGGCGATCTGCCGGGCGATAACTTCCACTTCGGGGCCGGCCGGGGGAATGGCCGCCACCACTGACGCGAAGGGCCCGACGAGCCACACGAACAAGAGGCAGCCCGATAGGTTGAAGATGCAGTGGGACAGGGCCACGCGCTTGGCGTCGCGAGACTGGCCGATGGCGGCGAGCAGCGCCGTGATGGTGGTGCCCAGGTTGTCGCCGAGAAGGATGGGGATGGCGCCGTCGAGGCCGATGATGCTCGCTCCATCGGCGCCCGGCGTGGAAGCGAAGTTCTGCAGCACGGCGATGGTGGCGCTGGAGCTTTGCACCACGAGCGTCATGAGGGTGCCCACCAAAACGCCGAGCACCGGCACGCCCGTCACCTGGGCAATCAGGTCGGTGAACACGGGGTTCTCGGCCAAAGGCTTCATGACAGCGCCCATGGTGTCGATGCCGAGGAACAAAAGTCCGAAGCCGAAGACGGCGGTGCCGACGTACTTCATCTGTCCCTGCTTGGCGAGCTGCATGATGAGGAAGCCCACGAGCACGATGCCGAGCACGTAATCGGACAGTTTGAAGGCGATGATCTGCGCCGTGATGGTGGTGCCGATATTCGCGCCCATGATGATGGGGATGGCCTGACGCAACCCCATGAGACCGGCAGCCACGAAACCGATGGCCATGACCGTGGTGGCGCTGGAACTTTGCAGCACCGCCGTGGCCAGTGCACCGGCCAGAACACCGAAGAAGGGGTTCTTCGTCACGGCGGCCAGAATGGCACGCATGCGTTCGCCAGCCGCCTCCTGCAGGTTGTTGCTCATGAGGTTCATGCCGTACAGGAACAGAGCCAGACCGCCGAACAGTCCCAGCCCGATTTGCAGCAGTTCTTCCACCTATGCGTCTCCTTCTTACGGCGACCCGCCCCTTGCGAGCCGCGCTCATCGGCAGGTCGCGCCCTTGCGGCCCGCGCTCGTCTCAGCAGGGAAGGAGTATGAAGCCCCATTGAGCAGCCGCCGTAAGAGCCACGTAAAAAGAAAGTAAAATCGTGCGGCGCTACCGACCGTTAAGCCCAACCCTCCGTAGGGGCTGACCTTGGTCGCCCCTCTTTTGCCATGCGGACGCAACCCACCCGCGAGGGCTGACCAAGGTCAGCCCCTACGGAAACGGGAATGCCGCTACCCAAAACGGCCAGCGACGTAATCGGCGGTGCGCGGATCGGTGGGGGCAGAGAAGATAGTGTCGGTGTCGCCGGCTTCCACCACCTCGCCCAGCAGGAAGAACGCCGTCTTGTCGGAGATGCGCAGGGCCTGCAGCATGTTGTGGGTCACCATGATCACCGTGTAGCGCTCCTTCAGCTGGCCGATAAGCTCCTCGATCTTCGCCGTGGAAATGGGGTCCAGGGCGCTCGTGGACTCGTCGAGCAGCAGCACCTCGGGCTGCACCGCCAGGGCGCGAGCGATGCACAGGCGCTGCTGCTGGCCGCCGGACAGGCCGAGTGCGTTCTTCTTCAGACGATCCTTCAGCTCGTCCCAGATAGCGGCCGCGCGCAGCGACTCCTCTACGATGATGTCCAGATCGGCCTTGGCGCGCACCCCATGGCTGCGCGGACCGAAGGCGACGTTGTCGTAGATGCTCATAGGGAAGGGGTTCGGCTGCTGGAACACCATGCCCACGCGCCGGCGCAGGTCGGTAGGATCCAGCGTGCGGTAGGCGTCGGCACCGTCCAGAAGCACCGAGCCTTCCACGCGACAGCCTTCCACCAAATCGTTCATGCGGTTCAGCGTCTTCAGCAGCGTGGACTTACCGCAACCGGAAGGGCCGATGAGCGCCGTCACCTGGTTTTCTGGGAAGGTGAGGTTGATATCGCGCAGGCCTTGGAAGTCGCCGTAGAACAGGTTGAGGTGCTCGACGGCCATCTTCGCAGGAGCGGGTGCGGCCTCTGGAACCTCAGCTGCCGCGGGGACGCTCGTCTCTTTCGCGAGTTCTTTCAAAAAGCTCGTCATTTCTTGCTCACTTCCATTTTCTGTGCCACCACGCGCATGGCGGCGTTCAGCAGAAGAACGAGGATCAGCAGCACCACCGAGGTGGCGTAGGCCTCGTTCACGTGCAGGCCCTCGCAGGCCAGGGTGTACATGTGCACGGCCAGGGTGCGGCAGGAGTCGAAGAGGGCGAAGATGCCCTGGCCGCCGAAGTCGGGGATTTGGGCCACGGTGCCGGCGGTGAACAGCAAGGCCGCCACCTCGCCCACACAGCGGCCGAGAGCCAAAATGACGCCGCCCAAAATGCCGGGCACTGCCGAGGGCAGCACGCAGCAAGCCACCGTGCGCAACCGCCCGGCGCCGAGGCCGAAGCCGCCCTCGCGGTAGGAATCGGGCACCGCCATGAGCGCCTCTTCGGTGGTGCGCATGATGACCGGCAGCACCATGATGGCCAGGGTGCAGGCACCGGACAGAAGCGAGAGGCCCCAGCCGCAAGCCGTCACGAAGAACAGCATGCCGAACAGGCCGTAGATGATGGAGGGAATGCCCTGCAGCGTCTCGGCGGTCACGCGCACCAGGCGCACGAAGAGGCTGCCACGGCGGGCGTATTCCACTAGGTAGATGGCCGCGCCGACACCCACGGGCACCGCCAGCGCCAAAGCCAGCAGCGCCATGATGACCGTCGAGGCAAGCGCCGGCAGAAGCGACACGTTCTCGGAGGTATATTCCCACTGGAACAGGTCGGGGGTAAGCGCGGGCACGCCTCGCACCAGGATGTAGCCCACCACGAACAGCAGCACGGCCGCGGTTACCGCTGCGGCGAGGTAAGTGAGCCAGCGCAGCAGAGCCGACACCGCGCGGCGCCGACGGGACGAGCGGGCGATGCGCATCTCCAAGGCATCTTCCTCGGCGAAGTAAGCAGGCATCAGATTGACGGCGCCCAGGACTCCCAAGGTCGGCGAGCAGGCGACCACCGAGGGCCGCGGGCGACGCAAGCGCAGGTTGAAGCCATCGCTCATCGCGCCTCACCTCTCTTCCGAATAACGTTGAGCAGCATCGTGATCAGCAGGATGAACACGAACAGAACCACGCCGGTGGCGATGAGGGCCTCGCGGTGCAGGTCGGCGGCGTAGCCCATCTCCAACACGATGTTGGCCGTCATGGTGCGCACGCCAGACAGCAGCGAGTCGGGAATGATGGGCATGTTTCCGGCCACCATGACCACGGCCATGGTCTCGCCGATGGCCCGTCCCAGCCCCAGCACGATGGCGGCCATGATGCCGGAGGCGGCCGCCGGAGCCACCACCTTGAACACGGCGTGCTCGTGATCGACGCCGAGGGCCAGGGCACCCTCGTAGTAGCGGGAGGGCACGGCATCCAAAGCGCTTTGGGCCACGGTGATGACGGTGGGCAGGATCATAATGCCTAAGATAAGGCTGGCCGCCAGCACCGAAAGCCCCGTGCCCGGCCCGAGCAGACGCACGAAGGGCACGATGATGACCAGCCCGAAGAAGCCGTAGACCACCGATGGAATGCCGGCCAGCAGCTCCACGCCGCAGCGCAGGAAGGAGCCCGTGCGGCCGCGAGCGAACCGCGAGAGGTACAACGCCGTGAGCAGGCCGCCCGGCACGCCCACGATCATGGCACCGGCTGTCACGTACAGGCTGCCCACGATCATGGGGAAGATGCCGTAGAGGTCATTGGCCGGGCGCCACGTGGTGCCGAAGAGGAATTCCGGCAGCCCGATCTCGGCCATGGCCGGCACGCCGTTGGCCAGCAGAAACAGGCAGATCAGCGCCACGGCGGCGATGGAGAGGGCCGCGGCTGCGGCGAACAGGGCGCGGGCGGCCCCTTCGCGCAGGGCATGCGGGCCGCGCTTGGGCAC